>Ga0126338_10000241_pt1 | contig 26134 bp, 8 predicted proteins | sample OrbCmetagenome_2_FD_92529 | JGI IMG/M metagenome (GOLD analysis project Ga0126338, IMG submission 92529) | Coral microbial communities from Petempiche,Puerto Morelos, Mexico - Orbicella C C metagenome | ecosystem: Host-associated > Invertebrates > Cnidaria > Coral | place: Petempiche,Puerto... | reverse complement strand
TGTATCCTGACCCCAGTTTACCAAATGTGCTGTTTTTGTCGCATTCCCGGTATTCACTTTGCTCCTGAGGCGACCAGCTGTGCCACAAATCTCTAACACACAGAGATAGAGACAACAAAAAAAGAGTCATTCGGTATAAAAGAACCGAGATACAGACTAGAGCTTACTGCTAAGACGAAAACTGCTACGACGAAAACTGCAATGTTACTACTAGTAATGAAAATGAGATTAATATTATTGGCGGAAGCGAAAGCCAATTTGGTAAAATATTCAATCGAATGACCATAAATTCAAGACCAGCACAGTGAGAACTTTGTAACTGGCCAGAGTGAATACTTCGTTTTAGGTAACTTGTTAGCCGCCCTTACATAGATTAGTTCAAGTCTCACAACACTCAGATTGAGCACACGGCTTGACTGTGCCGGTGTAATGAGGGGATGATGGAGAACACATCAAGCGCAGATCAAGCTGAAAATTTACAAACCTTGGAATAGCAGGGATCTCTCGTTCACTGTGGACAGCATCGAAAAACGCTGCGTTCCAAAACCGTAGGGATTTCCTGCATTAGAAACATTGCGAAACATCAAGGTGAAATGTCAATGATAGTTAAAGGGTTTGTTATGTCGATACGAAGAGCTCTGGCATTACACCGACATGATGAGCGATATTTTTTCCAAATTAATTTTAAAACTATTAAAATACAAGCCATATTTGTATAAATTGTTTTAACAACTAAAAATGAAAAATCTTTAAATTTGTCATTGTTGCCTATCGCGCTCGCAAACAAGTTTAGTTACCTTCATGTGAATGGCTGCATGTTATTCGAAAAAAAAAAAAAACAGTACAATACAGGGCTAATATTACGTCAAACTACATGTGACCTTCTCATCAGTAGAAAAACAATCACACAACACCCCCTTCTCACCAGATAGGTTGATCTCTCAGGTACGGAACAATAAACTGCCTCATCACTTCCTCGCTATCTGTTGAAAATAAAACAAAAGAATTTATAAGGAAATAACTATCTAACTAATCATTACATGCCGAATGGCTAAAAGATGGTCCCCAGCTCTGATAAACAAGTCGCTGCGCGAGCTGGCCAGTAAATTGTGTCTGCCAGTCACTATGGGTCGGTCGGGATTCACTTCAACACACAGGCGTTTAACTAATTAAAAACTCAGAATACAACTTTTCTACGAGTTATTTTTCTTCGAGCGCAAGGGCGACCGCGATGCGGGCGAAAAAAAAAAAGTTTGTCCCCAGTCCCACCCCGTTACGTTTTGACTCGTTCAAATCCCCGCGGTTAATATTTTGCTTGCGGTCTCGACGAACTCAAGACAAAATAGAGCGTCTGTGAAAAGACTACGATTCACTTTGTTTCCTATTCGCTCTTTTAATAATATACATCTTTTCAGCCGTTTGGTCACTGGGCACATCTTAGTTTGGTTTTAGTTGTACATTTCAATCTCCTTTTTGCTTTTGTTTTTTTGCTTTTTTTTCATTTCTATACTTTCCTTATTGCAGTTGAATAAATAAAAATTTGAATCTGAAATCTTGTTTCACCTCAAGCCTCAAGATGCGACGTGTTATGCTAGTGCGCCCTCACCCCCCCCCCACCCCCCCGTCTCGACTATCGCTAATAGCAAATGAGCGAGTGAATCCTAATTGTGTTAATAGACAATACAGAGGGTAGCCATCAGGTTAGCTAAATATTAAATGCAAATGTTTAAAATAGAACAAACCTCTGTTGACTTCAAGAAAGAACGTAAAACACATGTTCATTAAAATCTTGGCAGGTTCAAAATCATCCGCTTGGTTACATCTAACAAGGAAACGTAATAAACAACAATAAATTTTACATAAAACTGATATTGAATTGCAGTCCTATGATTCGGGCACTTAACATTCGGTGAAAAATTCCGCTTTGAATTTCCAGAAAATTCCAGTGACCAATGGCACAATACTTTCCAGAATTTACGAAAGAGGACAACCTTGCAAGGGATACCGAAATTTGCGAAAATTTCTCACTATAAATTTCCGTTCCATTTGTCTTTCCTCCCGGAATTTTCGAAATTTTGGTTGAATGGTTCGCTTTTCGTAATTCAACAATTTCCGGATTGTCTGGAACGTTTCCCCGGAAATTTCCGTACCATTTATCCCCGTTCCAAAATTTTCGGAATTTTTGGTTGAATGAAAAGCGCCTTTAGTTTCGGATTTGAAAGAATACGGAATGCTTACACAGTAAGAATTCATTTTTTCTACAAGAGGTACAACCCATTTCTTCTCAATGTGACCACCTTACACAAAAAATTAACCTCAAAAATCTCCAATCAAAAACAGCCGTTTACATATTTTCCAAATAGAACTTAAATAGAACGAAATACTAATCACTCATAAAACATAACAGAGAGTCTTTAATAAAAGTATGCGACGACCAATCAATCCTAACTCAATTCACACACGACGCAATAGCTTATCTTGTACTAAATCTAATTATTAATTAATGGCCATGAACACGAGGTCGCTTCTTTCAAAGAAAAAGGAAATTGTAATCAGTTTTCAACAATATTGTTGGTATTAACCTCGAGTCTTGATGATTCCATAAAAATTCTCTATTTAGCGACGGATCTTTAGCAGATCATTACTTTGAAAGGTGAGAATGACGTGTTAACTTAATACCGACCAGCATTAGAGAAAAATGGTAATCGCTACACTCTGCAATCTGCACGGATATCTTTAAAATCAGTTTTCGAATTCGAAAACGCGACCTTTGATTTACAAAAGTAGAACAATCGCGATTGTATTCTTAATACGCAACTCCTATAAAACAGACCCGAGTGCGAATTGATGAATAATGTAAAGAAAAACATTCTGGTTTCTTTTTTTTTGTAGATCACAATCTGAAGAACGTTCACCAACGAACATGGAGCTGGTATGTAAAAAAATGTAAACGCGCCGCGAGAGAATTAAATATAAATGTTTCTTTTTAGATTTTTACATCAGTTTACGTGTAACGGGCTTCCTAATCAATAACATGTACGTTCACTGTCACCACGAAAACCATTAACAACAAGACAACTATTGTGCTACACGCAATTAGCCTCAATTATTAATTAATAATTAACTGCAAGCTAAACAAACGGGTTCTCGTGATAGTTGAGCTGTAGGATCCAAACATAAAGCAGGGTTATTTTCGGTATTAAAAACACAGTGAGATATGAGCCACTTGGGCAAATTAAAGCCCTCGCAACTGTATATTTACGATCGACTCGGACGAGACAAAAAGGAAGCGGACGAAAGAAGCAGGGCGGACATGGAGGAAGCCCAGCATTCAACTGAATTAACCCAGGATTACAAAATACAGCTCAAGGACGACGGGCTGGGGAAATACAAGATAAGTCCGCTGGGATATCTCAAAGATCCAAAAGAAATGGTAAGAATCGACTGGAGAATTTGCTAAGAAATCTAATAGATAATTCTTTAAAAAAATTACCAAGCACAGCTGAAGAATTTTTTGTGTGTGTGCATTGTTTTGTTTTACACTGTAGTTGGGTAAATTTCGTTAATGCGAAATTCTTCTGCGTACATGTACATGTTAACAGCAGCGAAAACAAAACAAAATTACCTTTAAAAACATTTCAAAAAAACAAGTATCCGACTACAGGAATCATTTATGGTCTCTTCTGCAAAGAAAACTCATATAATCAGCTTGCTAATCAAAAATAACTTATTGTTATTCCATGCTGCGTTTTTCTCCTTTTCTTTTCGCGCTGCGGGCAGTATTTTAACGTCTTGCGAATTGAAAATAACCCGTTCTTAATTTATTTCATCAATTTGTTTTCCCACTTTTGAAAAACCAATGGGTTTCAAAAAATCATAAAAATACGTTTATTTTTTAAACAGTTACGTCTTAAACAATTTTAACATATCTTAGAGTCGCACTTGGTACTTTAAAATGAAACCAGTAAAAATTTATAGCGGAGCTCTGGCGGCCACAAGGGCCGCCAAGCGGAGCCCCATACTCATATAGGAAAGAAACGGAAACCCATGAGTTGATTTTCTCATGGTTATCATGGCTAGCGGTTTTGCTCGTGGGCGCGTACGCACGACGACGGCGACGACGGAGTCGCGCAACATGGCGGCCATACTCCAAATAATAGGTTGACAGAGACATGCAGCCTTGGTTTACCGTGTACTTCTTTGAAATTGGACATCCATGTTATGATCAATTGACATCTGTCAAAACAAGGTATCCGCTGACCAGTATCACGTGACCATATTGCGGGTTCAAGTTTACAGTTCATCGAGGTCACGTGTTTTTTTGAAGTTGACCGCCAACCAAGTGCTGGTTTTCGATTGGATCGCGGGCTCATGTCAGGTTAACTTTTTGAAAACAGGGCGGGATTGTTCGGAAGCTGGTTAACGCTAACCCAGGATTAAAAGTCAACCGAATTATAACGTTTTCTTCTACTGACAAATGTGTTTTGCTGCTTTGTTTTGTGTATATGGTGATTATTAAAACTCAAAACAGAAGGTCAAACAATATACAGAAAACTTCACCGTAAAGTTACAAAACTCAAATCAAAATTCTGCCTTTTCCTGTTAGCTTAATCCGGCTCTGAACAGCCCGGCCCAGGAGCTCCGCTTTTAGGCTGGCCTAAATCTATATATATTACCAAATCGTACGCAGTGCATTCTGTGAAACTACACGCACAATAGCTACATGCAGATGAACACTAGATGAACTTAGACTCTTACTTGAGTAATACTAAAATCAATGTAGAACGTTAAACAAAAATGTCAACCCCAAGTATCTTCTTGTATATTCAAAATGATGCAATGTGTACAGAAGTTTTTTTAGTCATAGATGTAATCGACGGTCATTCACTCCATCATTCACTCCGTCACTCCATCATTCACTCACTTTGTAGGAGACTGCAAGAGGAGGCGTTCATACCACAAATGGGGTGAGTTCCAAACAACCACGACGCACACAGGTCTAACAGTACTGTATCTGCTTGCCCGTGTCCAACATTTTTGCCGATATAAGCATGTTACATTTGGAATATTCAGGCTCGAAAAGTGGTAGAAAACTCGAGTTCCTTGTGTAATCACTGCATTATCATGCATACACGTAACAAAAAGCACTGAGCTGTTCCAAAGACATTGTGAATTCTGGATACATAACAAATCCCCTTTGTTCACAAGCCCTGCTTGGAGCAGGGCACTTGAATGTTCTCTGTTCAATACCAGAATGAATTAACTTGAGATGTTAGCGACTAAGCCCTAGTTCACACGAGCGACATGACATCATAACGACATAAACAGTGTTATGTTTGCAATGTGAACATCCTGAACATAATGACATAATAGCATGAACATAACGGCATAGGGACAAAAAGCTGCTCTTTTCCTTATGTCTTTATACCGATGTTCACTTTAGCGACATAAGCGAGCATAAGCGATTATGTCGTTATGCCATTATGTCATTACATGTATGTCGTTATGTCGCTAGTGTGAACCAGGCCTAACTTTCATTGAAACTCAATTTCAGGAAAAACGGTCCACAAACAGCGTCACAAAGAAAAAGGTGAGACTTTCTTGTAACTTGTTTGGCTAAATGATACTACAGACTAGCTGCTCTATAACAAACTAATGCTATACCAAGGGGTATTAGAGTGGTTTTTAAATGAGCATCGTAAGACCAAAACCAAACCAATTTCTTACCAATCAGACTACTCAGCCAATCTCAACCTGTAGTAAAACCAAAACCAAAACCAAAGTAATTGTCTAATTACTTTTGACACTCAATTGAAAATCGACTCACAATGCCTATAACTCCTCTAGCTAGTGTGAGTTTGGAGACTGAAAATATATACATTTTGCAACAGGTCAGGTGAACATTTAAATTGGTATAATTGTCCTTTTCACAGCTCAGTGTTACACTGACGCCATCATCCAAACAAATGACGTTTTCCAAAATAGTATATAACATCTTGACATACAATGCCTCTGATGTCACACTAACAAAGTATTGCTCCACGTTTGCAATATCTTTCATTGGATCAATATTTTTGGCAACTGCCAGATGATTGCTTTGCGCGAAGCACAAGTCTCAGGGTAGCATTTAAATGTTGTTAAGTAAAGTGGTCTAACTCTGCAAACCTACTTAATTATCTAGGATATATTTTTTATCATTTTGTACTGTAGTCAAGTAGTCTAGGTTTGAAAAAGTTCAGAAAACTCTAGATAACACGAGAAACCTTCCCATTACATTTTCTGTCCCGGTAATCTTGAAGTTGTACATTTATTTGACTTGCAAATAAAACAAGTCAACTGGGCTGAAGTCTATTATAGAGAAACAAGTAAACAAAATGGGCAAACACACTTACTCAAATAAAACAATTGCAAAATATTGCACAAGCCTGAAGAAGATGGTTTCTGGTACACTCTTGCTGTAGGCTCTCTGGTGAAATAACCAATATTGATTCTGTCATAAGTGTTATCTTTGCTGGCTTAATATATAAAACTTACAATGTGTGGTGGGTGGCTCAATGATCTAATGCTTAACAATGCTGGACCACAACTTACATTGTTATACCTCCTAACTCAAATACGTTTTCTGATTGGAGGAGAACGTGTCACGTGTCGTGGGTCAAAACTCACTAATTCCCTAGGGAAACAACAACTTGAACTTTCGACTTGCCTGTGATCAGGTCGTGCTCCTTAAAACCACAGCAAATTTGTGTCCCAGCTGGCGTCAAGTAATTTCTTTGCAGATTTTTCTATTTTTGAGTTGGGAGGTATAACAAAACACGTAATGACTGGTCCCACGGAAAACAGTGAGTTTTGTTTCCCCTTGACCTCAATGTTGAAGGTCTCAAGGAAACACAGTTTCCCTTGAGGCCAGTCATTAAGTGCTTAGTGCATAGTTCATGTGGCAGGTTCAACGACTGAATTTATAGTTATTGACGGTGTTGGACTGCAGCTTGACCTGTCCATTGCTTAATGGAAGTTCATGATGTTAAGTAAAAAAGAAACAACTAGAAGAAACCATGAATACATGTGTACATGAACACCTGTCCCTCCTTTCACCTTCTGGCAGGCTTGCCAGCAAGTAAGTACACACAGAACTTCAGTCAAGCAATGGAACTTACGTCAAGCATGATAGGTTTTGGAATTTTTGCAAAATTAAATTTGTATGCTTCTGAAAAATGACCTCTCCCGTACTACAGGTGTAGCAGTAGTAGATGTATAGCAATATTAATGACAGAAAGATACTCCAGATGCTACTAACACCACCCCCCACCTCCCCACCCCCACCCCCCATCTATGACAAGAGTAATTCCTTACAAATAATGATTATCGAATTAATAACAAAACATTTCTTTGTTTATTAATTTACATAACCAACAGATGCTTTAGCTCTTACATAACATGGCACACAGCAGCCCACAAAAACATTTCAGTAGTGAACTCTGCACAAAAACCTACTGTTTAGAATACAGCACTGTGTTGACCTAAAACAGACTAATACCTGGTTGTCGACATGTTTTGAGAAGGAAAGGCGCCCAGCACTATGCTGCAAATAAATGTGCAGAATGACTGTCAGTGTTTTACATATATTAAAAGATCTTTTGCATTCAAAATACAATTCAAAAAAATTTGGGTTCTGTGTTCAAGAACCAAAACTGACAAAAATTATTTATTTAAATTGTATAATTTAACTTTGTCTAACTAAAAGAAGAAATCAACTTTCACAAAGACAACTTGTAGGCCCCTAATCAACTAATTATCTGAAATATGTGGACTGAGGTTTATTTTCAATAGTGTAAAGTTCTACAGTTTTACTTGTTCCGACCACAGTCAAAGAGTGGGCTTTACATGTGCAGTCTGGGCTTTACATGTACTATCCCTGCTGGTGGTAATCATGTGTTAATTATAATTGGGTTCTAATGAGTAAGAACTTTCCTCTCTATGTCTATCTCCAACCAGCTTTTAAATGGGTACTTGCATTTAAATTAAATCCAATGAGGTGCATGTATATCCCATCCACAGGAATAGGTTATTATAAGTGGATTGAGGTTATTGTTAGAAACCAGAGGTACATTCTAGGCTTGCATTAAAGTCACTATTAGGCTCAAATAAAGACTTGATCTATATGTAGCAGTTGCAGTGTTTTGAAATGCAAAGTACAACTGTAATCACATTTAACCAATTACCTGATTAAGGATTCCAAACTTTAGCTTCTCTTCCTGTGAAATAACACTCCTTATGAAAAAAAAATTAGCCAAAAGCAAATTAAAACCAAAAACAGTAATGTTAAACTCAGCTTTTTATAGCTAAGTACAACTGATATTAAATAATACTTCTTGCAACACACCTGTCTCAGTCAATGACACTAAAGGGTCAGACTGCTGAGTGTCAACTGGCACAATGGACTGAGATGACTGAAGTGAACATTACAGCTCAGTTCAGAGATAAGCCCACAAATTCATTCCAAAAAAACGCACTAAGGTGTGTGTATGCAGAAGAAATCAAAAATGCATATATAGTAAAATTTACATGTAAGCTCATTAGTATGTGCACACATGGTTGCTTATGTTCAATTGTTTCTAGTTTCTTTGGGTTAAGGTGAACTGTCCATAAAATTATAGAGAAGTGTTGGAGAGGTTTCAGATAACAAAACCAACAAGTTCAATCTGCTCCCTCTGATGATTTGATGGCATTTGTATCTGTTGAACTGCAAAAACTCCTTTAACAGACACCTTGCCTTTAAAACTTGTCTGGAATCCTGATATAGGGGTGTCCATAATATGGATGCAATCAGAGGGAGAGGTTATTCGCTAAATGCAATTATAGAAATTTATGAGAGTACCATAATGTACTATTACATGTAGGTTCCACTGTACTAGCAACAAAGAATTGTCTGACCTACAGTAAGTACTACACGTTTCACTTTCTTGCATGTAAAACTGGCCTTTTTCATTCATTAAACAAAGGAAAGAAGAACTACAATTCAATATTAAATTAAATTTGATTTAAAATCACTGATTGATGTTACACTGCACTGTAATTCTGTACAATAACTGTAAATTTCACTGGAGTCTTACTTGAGGAGCAATCATACATCTGTTGCCTACAGTGTAGTTTAACATGTATTTTAGGTCAGAATGATTTCAAACTACAGTTGGACCCTGCTAATATTTGGCTATTTCAAATTCCCCCTTATTTTGAACACAAAACTTTTTCCCTTGAATTTGCTTTTCACTCATTTGCTATCGGTTATTTTGAACTCCGGCTATTTCAAATTATTTTTTGTTTCCCCTGAGAGATCAAAATAGCGAGGTTCAACTGTTACTGTCAGCAGACTGTTTAATTTACATCAAAGGGACAGGAGGAGTCTGGGACCAATAACTTATTAGATCAACAAATATGAGGAAATTTGCAGTGATTGCTCGCAAGGCCTAAACGGAGATGAAGATGATCTACAAAATCAGAGATCAGGTGTTTTAATCTAGTTGGGTACAAAATAAAAAAAAAAATGAGATATGGAAGGGGAGATATGGGATCCTGGTAGTGTAGGGTGAGGAACTGATGGGGATGGGCGCTGTGCACATTATTCTGTTTAAGAACACCCCAAAAAATTGAAAACCAAAAAAAGTAAACTGGTTTGAAAAATTTAACCTACGTGTAAGTTGAAATCACTCTGACCTAAAATATATTTTACACTATGACACATCCACAACTTAATGTCAGTGGACTGACAGCCATCTAATCAATGTATAGCCAGCCAATTACCGGTAGCCATGTTCTAAATGAGCAAGGGACCAGCTGGTATAAATATTCAAAATTGATTCATTTGAAAAACTGAGCCTTGTACCTAAAAGGGCCGTCTAAAAGTTAAATATGTTTACCAAACATAAGTCAGAGTGTTTTTGGCTCAAACACAAAGATGTTAGTAATACACTCTTTGGAAAGCTGTGTGATTTAAAAGAGCTTATGGTTTGGAGGGACAGGTGTCCCCTGCTTGTTTAGAACATAGCTAATTATTGTGACTACATGTACATTTACGCCCAAATTTCTAAATGCTCAGTCAGATTAAGATCTTTCTGAAGAGTGCTTAATTTAATATTGTCACCCCAATAATACCATCCAGGTATTTATGGCTCATTTGTAACTAGAATATCACAAATTTGGGCAATTCGATTCAGTAGGACATTTATTTAAATATTTATTATTACCTTTTTATTATTTACTAATAGTGGTGTGCATAAATGTGCATATTTTTCCTTGCTTAACTTATTACCTTTTAGTTACGTTATTATTTCAACAAAACAAAACTTAAATCTAATTTTTTTATATATATATAGCAACACAGTCAAGTACAACATTAATACTCTTTAATAGTCCCTTAATGTAAACCAAAATAACTGCAAATTCATTTTACCTGTTTTGAGTGTACTTTTCAATCTGGCAAGAATCATTATTTATCTACTTATTACTAATAAGTACAGTGCAACTTTGATATAAAAAACTCTTATATGACAAAGTCCTTGGTATAACAAATGATATTATTCACCCAGTAGTAAAAGAAATGTACGGAAAAAAAACACAATACATGTATAAAAAATTAGACATTATTATAGCAAACATATTTTGCCAGTCCCTTGGCTCTTTGTTATATCAACTGAAGATTCCACTGTATAGTCACCCTTCCAAAGAGATCCCTTTGCATTTACATGTACTGTCAGTGCTATATTTTAACTTACTCTTCTAGGAATATCTTTGCTACAAATTCCTTCATGAAATCGTCACACTCCTGTTCAAACAGTTCAGTCTCTTCCTCATAGCCACCTTCTGACCCATCTAGTGAAAATAAAATCACATGTTACATATAATTTACATGTACCCAGAGGGAAGAAGCAAAACAAAAAATCTTAGCAAAGCAATAATATTATGATCAAGAAACAAAGAATATTTTACATTTCTTGCAAGAAACTAAAATAAATAAAATAAAATTACCTCAGTCCACCTGTTACTAGTGATTATATCATTTAAACACTGTCTGGAAATTTCACGTTCTAAAAATCCAGGGATTTTGCTAAATCCTTCCAAGCTTACATGTACATGTAGTTCTTAGAGCCAAACATATGAGATAGTACAGTGTACATATTGCTTACCCATCATTTGAAACATCAATATATAAAATTCAATCTTAGTACATGGTACCTTTTTTTATCTTAGCACTCCTTTTTAGCCAGAAAACTTGCTTGAGCTTGTGCATATTTCATCAACCAGTGAGTATTGACCCTTTGAACGTCTTTTTAGAAAATCAGTTAAGTTTAAATTTCTTGCTCAAGATGGAACCAGATATTGGTTGCAACTCCTACACTGTAGCAGCAGCTCAAATGCATGAAAATAATATCAAATTTTGTCGTTAACTGTTAATTTGAATAATTATTATATAAATTATTTATACACATTGTGACAAGTAGCACATGAATAAAAGAGATCAACATAACAATAAAATGTTGGACATAAGACATTCTTGACTATAGATCTCAAAAAAATCAAAACATGTAAAAAAAAATACATACATTGTAGACAAGACATTCTTGACTTCCACTTAAAATCATCATTGGTACTATTTTTAAAATTAGAACATTTAGAAACTGTTACATATCCAAATAATGATCAAATCTGTTACCATGACTTCAGATCACATGTCACAGGAATGTGAAACAATATTTATTTGCTTTACTCTTAAGTCCGTTTACTATCTGACAAAGTTTAGATATTCAGGTAGAGATGAGAAAAATCAAATACACCTATCAAGTATATATGTGGCTGCTTATATGTTTTGGTTTAATCTCATTTTGGTTGCTGTTGATTCGATCTTTTATAAAACCAGTTGGATCTTTGTTTCCTTTGTTCTAAGAGAAATTATGTGTATATGGTTATCATACTGGATATGTGACAAATTACTCTAGAGAAACAAAGTGGTTTGAAATTTAAACCATATCACATGTTCGTGTATAGAGCTGAAGCAGTAACTATGAGTTTCAAATTTAAACAAAGCACAAGGACAAGAATCTGTGGTAGCTCAGAACTTTCGCAACTCTCTTACAATAAGCTCTGATATACATGTACAGACTGGTTGCTGGTTACCATTGGTGCTATTACGAGTTTACACTATAACTGCAAACAGCCAAACCTTAAAGCACTATTTAGGCTAACTTGAGTGCTACATGTAACACCACTAAGGCTAACAGGAGCACTATTATTCAGGCTAACCAGAGTGTAATTGTCAGGCTAACCAAGGGTGCCAAGAATAATAACCAAATATCAGGCATGTCCTTCTGGCAAGCTGTAACTATGATGTACTACCCAAAAGGTTTTCTTTCCAGTTCCCAGACTTATTCTTTACTTAAAATTTATTCTTGCTTATCGGGCAAGCAAAGGATAGAATGATTGTGTAGTTCCGTAAATATCAATACCTCCCCTACAGTGGGAATTTTCTTCTTGAGACCCTCCACCCCTCATGGAATTATCTTAAAAGCTTGACACATTTCATTAAATGTTTTGGTCTCACCCCCCAGGAAATTCTAATCCCTACTGTGGGGGAGTATGGATATTTTCTGGAACTGCAAAATGCATTAGCCCAACTGAAAATTCACTCCATGTAGCCCTGGCTGATGAGACACACAACTTTCTCTGCACATTGTAAACTGAGCACTAAACAGAGGCTAATCAAAAAGCTATTTTTACAATACCTGTCTAATTTCTCACACACTGATCGGCTCATTTTTATCATCAATTAGAGTACACATGGATAAAATTTTAATTTATACAAGCTTTCAAGTTTAACTTTCAGCTGTCAAACTGTCAACTTTTTAACCAATGAGATTTTATGAACTTTTTCAAGAAGCCAATCAAAAAGCGAGAAAAGCTATTGACAATGTTCGCGTCATTTTGAATAAAATTCACTTATCTTTGTTTATGGAAAGTTTACGGTGTCTTTTCCCCTCATTTATTCCCAGCATTTGATCATTTCGGAGTATTGTTGTTCTAGAAAACAAATTGACAACAGTTTTTTATGCGGCTGTCCTCTTGTTAGTGATAAATTTTGTCATAACATTGCCAACGTTTACTGCTGAACCACTCAATTGCGGCTTGTGCCTCCACAGCCACTTTGACAATGTTATGAAGCAACTCATCATCAATAAGAGCACTGACGCATAAAAAATTGACATCAATTTGTTAATTTTAAATGTAGGCTAACCAAAGTGCTATTGTAGTTACATGTATTATATTTATTGTATAATTTAAAATATTCTATTACATAGTAATAAATGTCTCAGTGAGTAGTGACTCTTAGACTCGAATCTTAAAATCAAGCTTATTGTAAAAACTGTACAAATGAAGCTAAACATACTTATAATAAATTTCTTAGTAACATATTAATAATTAGTAATAAATTTCTTATTACATGTAGCTAGGGTCTGGGATGTTCATAAATTATAAATCAAGATAGCTTTTATCAGCTGAGTTTATAGTTGCACAAAGTTAACAATACTGCACTCATCACGGATTATCGCATGGAAGGACAAAAGTATTGAATACATGTATCAATAACCTTTACAGATAAATCTTACATGACTATCAAAAAGTTATGACTGACTTACCACTGTGATCTGCCCATTCCTTCATATCACGCGAGAGATTCGCCGTCATCCAGGCAGTAAGGGCAGAATCATTTTTGCTCCATTGAAAATACAATGAAAGGACGCCAGAAATTACGTCTTTATAATAAACAAAACAGGAAAACACAACTAGCGGAAATACCTTTGATTTTTTTGTGTCCAGTCCCCCTCGTCAACATCTGTTGACCAATGCGCATATAGCATTTAGAAAAACAGCTGTCCTTTATTAGCGGGGCTCAGAAAACTCTCCCACCATACATAGCGGGTCCGTTCCGTGGCAACGTTGCTGAAAAACAAGTGCAAGAAGAAGAGAAAATGGTGGGAATTTTAGTTGGCTTTCTCATGTTTTGACTCTTTGTGGTCATGTCTAAATACGATATTTTTCTTTTTGGCAGTCTGAAGTCGAGGAGTCGCTGAAAAGAATCCAGAGCCATAAGGGCGTTATCGGAATAATCGTCGTCAACGTTGAAGGTATAACTATAAGTCCATCTCAGTTTCTTGTGTTTGAAACCCGCGAGCTAAGTTCATTTGCTTAATGCTCTTCTTTTTTTTATAGGCATTCCTATTAGAACTACAATGGATAACTCGACGACTGTTCAATACGCTGGGTTAATTCATCAGTTGACAGCTAAAGCTCGAAGCACAGTTCGAGACATCGATCCGCAGGTAAAAGAAATATAAAATATATCGTTATGTTTTAATGCTGTAGAAAGTATAGATTGCATTTGTTGTTTCTCATCCAAAAAGGAATGTGATATGTGCTATCAAAGTATTGAGTTGACTGTATCAAATATAACGCTTGTTTGCGGATAGCAAAAGAAAATGTTTAATGCATCACAATAAGCTTGAAATTCACACCATCCAGCACACAAAGACGACAGTTTTGACCATTACATGACCATTTTTTGAAAGGGGAGCATGGATTTTTGATCATTCCAAAATCCTGCTAGATGATGCATACAGCTGTGATGAGAAGTCCATGCACTAGGGCTTCTATCTACACTGAATAGAGGGCCTGTATATGAGTGGCTAGTTGACTACGAGTGGCTAGGCAACTCAGTAGTAGAAGCATTACTTGAGGGCCATTCCATTTAATATCCACACTCCCTTATTGATGAGGTCATTTGACTGCCAACCCCCTAAGAAAAGATCAAAGTGCCAACCCTATTTTTTAAAGACCCCTCAGGGAAAAATACAAGGTACTGTAACCTTGTGACGGTCTAGAAATTTTAGATCTTCCCAATACTGACCCTCGGAAAATCTCAAAAGCATCCTCATGATCTTCGGAAATTTTCGACTTATGCCTTATACCCCTCAGAAAATTTCGTCTATGGACTGTGACCTTAAGGAATTTTGACTTTCCCTTCTACCCTTTCAGAAATGTTGTCAACAGAGGGGTGTGTGGTAAAAAAAATGAAATGGCCCTGAGTGGCTTGGGGGCTTGGTAGTCAAATGAAAGAGCTAAAAGAATATATATTCTTTATATCATATGCCCCTAAAATATAAATCTAAATCTTCTGAAACTCTTATTGTGACTGGTCAGCCGTCCAGCTTCTCCAATATACATGTACAGTTTACTGAATACTGAATGCAATGAGGAGCCACTAAGCCATCAAGCCACTGGCACTGCTGTGCTGCTGAGTTGTCAAGCCCCTTAGATATATACATGTGCATATACCTTACCCATTCTTTAAACTCTCAATGTCACCCATGAGCCACCAAGTCACTTCAGTACAACTTGTTTTGATGTGGCCCTGCATAATGTGTGTTGTAATACTTATGTCTAGAACTAAACCCTGGATGCCATAGGTTTCTAATTTTCTTTTCTAAGAGCTGAGCAGCATGCTTCAAAAGGCATTCACAATAGAAATAAAATTAATGAAATAAAATAAGTATCTTAATTGACCACTCTCCCTGTGGGGCTTTTCAGGGCCAATGAAACCAATTGATGAAACAAATAATGCAAATGAACATAAAATGGTTAAAATCCCAACTGGCAGGAGGCAGACCAGTTTGCTATTCACAAGCGTGGCTGAGGAGTTGAACTCGGGGCTACCGAGAAAAAACTCCAGCTTAGTGGTCAGAACGGGACTTGAACTGGTGACCTCCGGATTTCAATTCCGGCACCAAAACCACTCACTCAAGCTGTGTCCTGGAAGAGAGAAGACAAAAAAGGCCTTGGTCATCGTGGCATAGTTTTGCTGCTTTGCTCCTCATGGTTCATACAATTCACATGAGAAAAAAAATAGGCTAGGCTTCATGTTCATGTAGAATGGCTTATAGTAGCAGAGTAGCAAGCTACCTGGTTTTTTTACTTATCTTAGTCTCAATTTTTTGACTGACTTGATGTTTTTTGTTCACGAACCTTGACACATACACTATAAGAGTTGGCTTATCAACTGAATGCAAAATATTCTCTTAACTATATAAAAGAATTAATTTCGCCCTTACATTCTTTTACGAACCTTTTGCCTGTCATTTGGATCTGTGATCCAAACATTTCCAACAGCATACAAAAACTATTGTCTAAAACTTGCATCTACAGTAGCTTTATTTGTAGATGTTATAATCTGTTGTTAAATCTACGTGTATTTTGCCTGTCTCAGTTGCCTATAATTATTGTAATGATATGGTTTGTCTTCAGAACGATTTGACATTTCTCAGGGTCCGTTCAAAGAAACATGAAATTCTGGTTGCTCCTGGTAAGTTCCCTTGTTAAGTATGGTTGTCACCCAGGGAGGAACTCCCATGAAAAGGTTGGGGATGCTTGTCAGAAAATTTGAATTAAACCTCTTAACGAGACCAATCTAGGCATGGTTCGGTAGCATTTAAACTCTGAAAGATACTACTTGAAGCAGACAGACACCTTGTTTATTATTTCTTTGAATTCAACCCTAAAAGATACCATGATGGCTAAAAATAGTGGCATTTCATCCTGAACATTTTAAGCGGGACCAAAATCTGTGATTTCAGGTGAAAACACTTTTGATGCCCTGTTGCAATTTTGATTATTTGTTAGTGATAGTACAGTTTGAAGTGTATACACTCAGGTGTGCATGTACTGTGAGTTGTGTTTTCTCCCATTGGTAGACTTCGAATTGGATTTACTTTCTTTAATTTGTAAATTATTTGTAATAACATCTAGGTTTCTTTCTATTGATTGATTTCTTTCTCTGGAGGAACATTTTTCATTGCTTGTTCTGCTCAAGAATTGGTCTAGAAAATTCCTGATTCTGCTTTGAACAACATTGCTACATGTAAGTGCCCCATACTGCCAAAAATGACCTACCATATTCCACTCAGAATTTATGCAAGCAGAATGATATATGTATGTGAACTGTAGGTAGCAATGTACACAAAACCCACTTTCTGTCATAGCTGGTCGTGTGATGCATGTAACCCTCAGACCCGTGATGCAATTTTCAACAGTGTTGTCCTACATCAGAATTTCTTGTTTGTGTTTCAGATAAAGAGTACCTGATGATAGTTATTCAAAATCCAAGCCAGTAGAAGAGGAACATTTCACAACCATTTCCTTTGTAAATACAACTCTGCATCTCAGTTTAATGTTTATGCTATTTTCTATAGGGTTCACCTACCTTAAGCAATGTTTATTTTGCCAAAAATACTACAAACCTTTTTTGGATAATTTAATACCAGTGTTTTATTAAAGTACATGAGTTGATTAAAGACACCTCAAGGCAAACTTGCATTCCTCATTTCCCTACAGTGTAGCTGGCTTTATTCAATACTGTCACTGTAGCTGTAAATTACAATAAAATTTATAACATGTAGACCTTTGTGTTGCTTTTAGTTGCATCCTTGAATTGACTTATAACTGCCTACCCTTTGCATTTAAGATTCTCTTGTGTTACCATGGTAAATTGTTTGACTCCTGGGGTAAGGACTGTACAAGTGTGCAGGATACAAATCTATGTCAAGCCTGAATTGCTAAGTAACCGGCATATCGATAATTTTATTAGCCTACTTTAATTTACCGCACAGTCACTAAGCACTTTGGCCAAAGACTGTGAGATAAACATGTTGATGCACTGGTGATGCACTGTTTCCCGAGTGCATCACCAGGGCCAGGTGTTTTGAAAACTGATAAACACTAATCCAGAGTTAAAACTTGGCTAAGCTGTTAAGGCATGACTCACGTGGCAAGTTTATACAGCAATGGCTGTGATTTGTGCCAACTATGACTGTGATTTTTACCAGTGAATCTGATTCCCATGATGTCTTTTCAAAATCCCATATATCTGATATTGTTCATTTCCAGAAAATATCCATACCCACCCTAAGGAAGGTTAACAGAAATTCCAAGGGGGAGGGGGTTTCAAAAGCCCAATTTTTTAAAGGAAAGTACATGGATGACACTAAAATGAAATTTCTGGAGGGGTATGGATATTTTCTAGAACAACACATTAGCATGTGTCGCAGCTGCTTCTCCCCAATTAAACTCCAGGATCAGTTAGGTTACTGTACACCTTTAGAGGTGTCTCACATCCAAACAATGTAGTGCATCTAGTGTAAACTGTTGATACCCTAAACCTGTAAATGAAATTAAGGCTTATACAGCTTTTCATTAGACTATACCAAGAATTTTGAAATATAATAAATTGTCAAATAAGCTTTAATTTGATATAGGGGTCTAGGTATCCACAGTTTAAACCGGATGTGCTACATTGCAAGACACCGAAAACTATACGATAACCTTTAAATGAACCATTTGGTATACTTTGGAGCTTGGACTGCTTTTCAGCTAAGATTCTCTTTAAACATTTGGTAGCGCAACTTTCATTTTAGTAGCCACAGTCTGTCTTGACTTGCCTGTGATGGCATTTATTTAACCTGTCATATATCTCAGTTTGTTTACCACACAAAAAGCACTGGCCATTTTCAGAACTTTATCTTGCCTTTTTACATGTACATGTAAAGTTAATGTTAATAAATTATTTTTAGTTACTGATACTACAATATATTATTTGTCGTACATTTTGGCATCAATACCTTAAATACATTACCAATATTTTCTTTCAAAAAAATTCTGCTTCATTTTCCTTTTTTATGATAGTGGTAAATAAATTAGGTACTGGTAGATGAAAGCATTTTACACCTTTTGCTACATGTATAAAGCAGCATTATTCAAATGATACTCAAATAAATTACCATGTATGTTAGATGAATTATTTTCACTTGTGTCATTATGATGCAAATCCTAAACATTTTCTTCTACACCAACATGGAATAATATTAAGAAATATTTTAGGAAGTAGATAAGAAGTACCTTTGCTACTCTTGTTTCATCCATTTAATGGCTGCTCGTTCCTAAAGGAATTTTTAACTTTGGAAAATAGATACATTTATGCCCGATGAAATTAAATGGCATCTCTTTGTCATATCCAAAAATAACAGTCTAACATATTCAAGCAGGCTTTGATATCAACATTATTCTGAGCTTTGAGTGAACAAGTATTGACAAGCTATTGAGACGGCTTCCAAAGTCAGATTTATCCCTATTGTTATAAATTAAGCCATGAAATGGTAAATGTAATGTTTAGCACAGCCAGGAAACCTTTGCATTAATTTATTCTTTAAATATTATTATAACTTGCCAGTAACTTGTTAAACCAGAGTCGGCCAACTATTTCATATTTAGTAATTATTTGTAATTATTTTAGTAATTATAATCAGCCATCTCCAGACACACCGTAGAAATTTATTAACAAACTAGATGTCTTTGGTCATCTTCAACTACGAAGGACGAACAACAACAGTAATTATTTGATTTTAGTTTTCTTATATGAATCACATTGCAGGGAAGGGTAAGTATCTTTTTTGTATGCTTACTTAACAACTTGCCATTACATATTACATATTATGTGACATAAAACAAACTTTCTGTACAAAACATTAGGCTCATTTAGCAAGAGAATGGGAACGTCACTTGACAATGGTACGCGCAGTACAAACACCCAAATATGGTCAAGTTAGAACAGAATCCAGGTTATTCTGCGCGCACTGCACAGTCCTCATCCAATGTTCCCGTCCTGTTGCTAAATCAGTCTATTAGCATGTTAGGAACTTGATCTAACTGTAACATGTTCCTAACCCTATTTATACCCTAAGTCTTCTACTGCACAACAGGCTTTTAGACAGAATATGAAGTTTTTGGGGGGTTAAAGGCCCCACCTCAGGGGCGTTTAGAAAATACGCTCCCAAAACATTTTCCAAATTCAAGCATGTAAAGCAATTATTCCACATACTTGAGAGCAGATATTTGACCTTTTCTAAATGTGCTTAATTGCAGCAGTTTTTCTGAAAAAAAGAAATTCCTCCAAGAAGCAGGTATCTGGCTAGAAGCCTGCTTGGGGGTATTGTAAGAGTGGTCATGTAATTTCCCTAGGATCAAACACACAAGAGTTCGAGAGTTGAGAGCTGACTATCACTCTGGCAATCTTGAATATTTGACACTCTTCCAGCACGTCTGCATGGAGTCATTCCTCCTCCTCCATTATTGGTACTAGCATAGGGGCCCTTTGTGGGGTGTGGTCCATATTTAGGGAGGGAGTTGGAGTTGCCTGCCCCTGCTCCCCCAGTAGTTCAGTCATTTCTATGTCATCAGGTGCTGAGTAAAATGGAGATCCCATTGAATAACGTTTGTTGTGAAAGTCTGCATGGATAAGGAGAAAATATGAATGGATGAATGAAAGGATGATATAACCAGTGTTGTTTGGCCACTTGTTTAATTTGAAACAATTTCAATTTGCTATTTACAATTCAAATGCAGGCTTGAGACAAATGGCAGGGTTTTTTTTTTTCTTTCATAAGTAAAAACTGTAAATTAAGCTTGAAAAAATCCGACAAATTTATTTCACCCTAACTATCCTTGCAGCTTAGTACAAAAATCTTTCACACTTAAAATTGCAGCAGAAATGTAGCTAGAAAATTAACGTTATGTACAGTTCAGCATGGGCAAAATGAAAATATTACATTGTCAATTTTGCAACTGTGGTGTAACAGGCTTAAAAAAGTCCTCAAAAGCCTGTATCGTTAACACACCTTAGTTGCCCCAAGCACTCTTAAAGTCTTTCTTTTGTTACAGTTGTTATATGTATCAGCATTGACTATTTAGTAATGCAGTAAGCAAAAGAGAGATTGTTTGATTTGAGAGTAAGAGCAGCTATAAAATCCAACAAGGATGTTCAGCTTGGTCACTCTGTAAGAACTATCTTACACTGCTTGATAATCTAACACAGGATTGCATGCAGTTATTCTTGGTTGCACTGCACATGTTACATGTTAAGTTTGAAATGGTACAAAAAAGACTGTTTTGGTGTATAGGAAGGTCAAATGGAATGGAACTTGGAAAAAAAATTCCAATTTCCTCAATAAAGTATCAGTAACAAATCCCTGTACAGATTTAATTAATAACTGGACTTTACTAAAGCCACTCAACATCATCATATCACATGTACATGGTACATGATCAAGAATGCTTAAATCTCAATTAACATATTGTGAACTGCTTTATATATAGACCTTTCCCATATTCCACTCAAGTGTGTATAAACAAAACCAGCAGAATGAGGTTGGGGTGGACATTATTTTTCATTCATTTCTTGTACTTTTGCACACACTGATCTTAACTTGTAACCACTGCTTAATGGAATATGGGAGAGAGAAATTACAAGTAGGTATTACTAGCATTTTTCATTTACATGTGTTTATTTTAACTAATAGCCTGTTCCATGCTCTTGGTAGTTGGGGACGAGTGAAAAAAGAGGGCGATCAAGAAAAAACGAGGGAGGACTGAGGTGAGGAAGGGTGAGAGGGGCCCTCAGCGTTCCTTGCCTTAGTCCTCCCTCATTTTTTCTCACGATCACTCTCTTTTTTTTGTTTGTCCCCAACAACCGGGAGCCTGGAACAGGCTATTTAAACTATTGCTAATTGTCACCTGACAACAACTAACGCAGTTGTCAAGTAAATCAGATATTTCAAACCTGAATAATTCAACCACGCTAGAGTTAAATAACACACTTGTTTACAAAATATCAGTGCATCTGATTATGCATTATAAAATTAACACTGTCACACAGTACACTGCCTGAAAAACAGCATAGCAAAATCAAGACTCTAATGTTCACTTTTAAAGTAAACCCAGTTAAATCAAGCTTTTTATCTCGGGTTTGTAAAACGCCATTAATGTCACATTTCATGTCATTTCATTCTTATTTCCATAATTAGTTGCCAGGTAATAACAGCATTAATAAGCAACAATATTATTATTACTAAAATGAATGTGTAAATAAAGAAAGAATAATTAAAATTAAATAGCAATATTACAATTACATGCACCTTTATACAAGATGCATTGACAGGAGGTTTCGATCATTTTCACTTGAACGATTTCTACGATGGCTCTCACCCTTTTTAGGTTTCGGGGGCTTCTTTGCTGTCTTGAGGAACTGGACTAATAATCCAATGAGCACCAAAAGTGGCCACACCCCCAAAACTATCCACGAAAAGAAGCATGGCTTGAGTCCTTTAAGGTCCTTGTTAAAAACTTTTTGCCAAGTATAGTCTAACAAACGCAAGTCCTCAATGAAGTAGTCCAATCCTGCGATCATTAGTGCACCGCCATAGATTGACGATGTAACAATTAGAAGAACGCGCTTCCACCAGACACTAGCCCCTGCCAAGAGAACTGGGACTCCGATAACCACAGCCACTGGTATTGAAAGTGTTGTATAACTGTACAAGGATGAGAAACCAAGAAGGAAAGCCATCGCTAAAGAGAAGCCAGCAACAATGCCGCTAGTGAAGAGTCCACAGAAAATGACGGTGGTACACAGAATTCCTGCAAAGATTCCGACTGCAGCGGTGATTAGAAGGATGTACTGGATATCTAGTGAACTTCTGATTAGGCATATTAGGTATGTGAGAAGAGCAGCAGATGAAAATCCAGTGGCAAAAAGGGTTATTCTCTGGTACTTGAAACCTTTATGCAGAAAGAACAACAATTATTCTTCAATTAAATTTTTAAGCTCATTTGCTGAAATTGCTTGTTTCTATGTGACATCCTCATTTTTCGAACCTCCAAGGAATAAAAATCAGGTAGTTTGAGAAATGGGGACTATTAATATAATACAGTGTGGGACTGAGAGGAGAGGAATGACGTAGTTCGAGTTATCAAGGGGTTTGAAAAGTTAAGGGTTTGGTTAATGCAATTCAAGAGTTTTCATTGGCTTAGCCATCATGGTATATGAGCCATTATACCATGTGCGTAATTTTCTTTTAGGTATTTTCATTTTAGTTTAATTAGTTTTCTATATTTGGGGGGCATTAGTAGCAAGATAGAGACATTATCATTCCACTCGCACTTGTTGGATGTGAGATCACTATGGCCAACAAGGCACCTACTATCATCTCATATCCAACAAATGCTCATGAAATAACAGTTAATTATACATGGTGTCATTTCAGGATGGGGAAATTTATTCCCTGCCCCCTCAAATGATTACCACCCTTTAAAGGAAAATAACCACACCCAACACCAACAACAAAAACACCTCCCTCTATGATGGTGCTCTTGTAAGAAAACAGAAACTAGAAAATAATCGTCCCTGGCTTAATTAATATCCAAAGTGTATGGTAGTTGCCTCGTGAATGGTCGTGATTCTGTGCGCTTTATTTACTGGATACATCAGAATTTCGGTTAGCCGCCACACTTTCACTATTTCCTTGCTACACTGTAAATTTGGTAAGCATGAAACAAATTGACCCTCGTAAAGCAAATCTTCCCTACCGATCAAAAATATCGATAACTATCTGCACAGAGTACAACCTCTGACTCACAATCAAAAAGCTGTCAAATTTTTTTAGACGAAAGATTGGACCACTTCCCGAAATAATATCTCCTTGACAATTATATCTTATGTTGCTTAGGGACAGTGTTTTGTTTGTAGGAAGAAAACCCGAAGACAACATTGGAAACTAAAAACAAGAAATGAAGGACTGCTTAGACACAAACAGGAGCTGAATTAGAGTCGATGTAGAGGTTGAAAGTGATATTCTTGAGGAACCAAAACGTTTCGCGTTGAACAGACGGACGGAAGTGGAGTGACGAAGTCGATTTCTTTTGTTATTTGGTGAGAACACCCACGCAAACCAAACAATAGATCTGAGCCAATAAAATGTAAATTAGACAAAATGAGTCATTCCACGTTTTAGGTTTTATCTACATGTACCACCGCTATATTTTAATATGTGGATGAATAAAAAATTTACTTTTTCAATCTCTGTACTAAACACGGCGCTGTGGTATCTCTCACAATAAATATTTGGCTATCTGAAATGAAAGTTAGCGTGTTCTACTCGCCCATGCAAATACTGTTAAAAGCAGAATAATAAAAGTGCAATCCTGTTAAGACATTCTATTCCGAAACGTGTGAAAACAAGCAAACGTGGCCTAAACAGCTTACAAGAGATATCCTAAACAACCCGTGGCAGCTCGTTAAGGACTCGAAAAATTACTCTGTTGTGATAAAATGGGCTATCGTTATCGGATCAAAGTCGCGAGTTTCTGGAAAACATCTCGGACGATCATTTGAAAAATATATAAACCTCCTACTGGAACAGGATCTTTTACCCAACCACAAATACTTACAACGTCTGTTCTCCTAAATCCCTTTGATTGTTTCGGTTTCGTTTAGAATAGCTTATGTACTTTCAAAATCTTTTTCGTGATCAACGCCGTGTTGTGAACAGTGTATCTTTGGTGAGATCTGTAGCCTCACCTATTTACAAATGAATAACATACAAGAAGGGTTTTTATCCTCACCGACAATGACGTGGAATCCACCGATTAGTATACAAAGCGAACAAGCAATTCCTGGTCCATAAGTGATGGGAAATTCGAGGTCTTTCCACTCACAGCTAAAGGGTTTATCCGAAGTTTTATTTGATGGGTTATTTGTCGTAGTATCCGATGTGTTATTCGAAGCCGCGGCGGTCGAAGAAATCCAGTAGAGGGCCAACACCAGCGCGCGCAATGGCGAAAAGAAAACGCGTCGAGATCTCCCAATCTACAGTTCAACAGAAATCCAGAAGTGTAATTAGTGAGCAAACAATGAGAGAGTGGCCGAACGTACTCAGCGAACCTTCAGAAATCAAAGCCGCCATACTCACCATTTTGCCGATGCGACGGTCTTAACTTCTTTGTGTACAACAAAATTATACAACAGATTGGATCTTCATCAAGCCCGGGCAGAGATCGTTTCAGCAGAAAAAAGATGGTATTTTTTCTTCCGTCGTTAGATTGTACTTCGATCTACCTATATCAAGAATCAGCAAGACCCAACAGTTAGGCAGTATATTCGTTTGGTACCGCAGCGCCGATGTATATTGCATTACCATTGAAGCGATCGACGTGAAGGCGTATTACAAATTAATTTCGGCCATGCATGCAGATATCATGAATAATTAACGTGACGTGTCACGCATTCTTTGAAAAAAATCGACTTTTGGAAAGTGTACGAGCCAGCGTGCTGGGATTATCAGCTAGACAGTCTTCAGTGTGGATTGTTTTTCGAGCAGTTTTTTTCTAACGTTTACCCGTGATATTATAACAACTCTCATGTCGTGATTTCATTTTCATTTTCGTTTTCATTTTGCATTTTTCTGTCCCAAACATATGCCGGCTCCTGTTCCAAATTAATTTAATCGGACTGAAACCGCAATCACTAAGATTATTACATAACACAGAAAACGGAAAACAGAAAACGAAAAACAATTTTACCTTAAAGTTCTATTTTATTAAAAACTGCAAGAAAAATATATATGACAACTAAACATGATAAAACTAGGTGTAGATTCGTGATGACTATAGTGGGAGCGCCGCCATCTTTACAGTTTTAAAAAAGTGGATCGGCCATCGGACTTTGTGACTTTCTCAGACAATTGGTAAGTTGATCTTAAAAAGATTTTTTTTCCTTTAGACTGGACACTGTATCCAATGAGATATTATAATACTTAGTAAAGGGAAACTGTATCGCAGTCCATCTTGATCAAGTCACCGCTGACATGAGCTGACAAGAAAACTGATCCTACTCGAAGAGAAAATGAACCACGAAAAAAATTTAAAATCACTCCCTTCAATTTGTCGTTTCATGTAGTCTACGATAACAGAGTCCACAAAGCACCTGCTTTCATTGACAGCATACACAAAAGGAAATTGCAAATAACAGGCTACTCTATGAATTGACTCCCTCCCCCATAACAACCATCATTTCCCGCCCCAACCCCCCCCCCCACCCCCCCCCCACCCACACAAAAACAAAAAAAAACAACAAAAAGACCGCCAGAAAACCCTTTTTAATCACGTCTCTCCTACAAAAAACAATAAAAAACAACAAAAAAACTAG
>Ga0126338_10000240_pt1 | contig 26153 bp, 11 predicted proteins | sample OrbCmetagenome_2_FD_92529 | JGI IMG/M metagenome (GOLD analysis project Ga0126338, IMG submission 92529) | Coral microbial communities from Petempiche,Puerto Morelos, Mexico - Orbicella C C metagenome | ecosystem: Host-associated > Invertebrates > Cnidaria > Coral | place: Petempiche,Puerto... | reverse complement strand
TCACTTTGTGTTTCACTAGTTTGGTACCATCATGACTTACTCGCAATTAGGCTCAGGTTCCACGTCAAAATCCTTAAAAATAATGTTCAATCTTGTGTCTTGTAGAATAGGAATCACATAGAAACATTCCGTTCCATTTTGATAGTTGTCTGGATAACCAGGACTTTTCAGAGTGTTGTTTACAACTTGGCCACAAGCTAATAAAACAAAGTAAACTAGTATAAACCCTCTCTTTAATGATGAACATGAATATCACATACAGTCGAACCTCCCGTAAAGAAGCACTTAAAATTTTAAGCCTAGGTGGTCGCTAACGAGAGCCTAGACCATATAGGTCAAAATTTTGCTTCATTTGCATATGGTAAGTGCAGAGACTTACATCATGTTTTAAATGTTTTATTCATGTGAAAAATCAATTTCGAGAAAAAATCCGTTTCTTATCATTGAGAAATTTCCGTCTCTTAAGTCTCTTCGATAATGTTACAACACCTTATTATCCAATTTACGCTCTATTACCTTCCAAGTGGTCACTTACGGGAGGTTAAAAACAGACGAAAATTTCAAACTGTTAAGGCTAAAAGTGGTGACGGTCGCTTACACGAGGTGGCCGCTCAAAAGAGGTTCCAAATATAGTCATATGACTAGGAAACTTTTGGTATTTTGGAAAATGCTCGCAACCGGAAGTTCGAATGTAATGGCAACAACCGACAGTCGATCATTATTAATTTTACAGCGAATCGTGGTGTGTTTACTTAGTACTAATATATTGACTAATTTTTTGTAACATGCAAAGTTACCTCCAGATCGGGGACAACTGCAAAATAAAAGTTTGCTAAGGTAAAAAAAAAGGAAGAAAGTATCCTAACAAGGTAAAAATGAGATTAAAAAAATGAAGAAGGATTGTAGTAATTAATTAAACCACAAAACGTTAGTACTTTGGGCTAAACCGGTTTAAAATGCATCATCCGTGACTGTTGCCCCGGCACACCCACTTAGCCCCTGTTAAAACCAGTGATGTTGAATATACAAGATACAATAATTATTAAGACTAGAAAACCATATGGAATCTAAAGAAAAATTTTAAAAGCATTACGAAATAAAATTTTACCGTTTTCCGGTTGCTGAGTAGTCGTTCTGTTCCCTGTTTAAAACAGCTTGACGTTAGAATTCAACATTAAAATACAACAGGAAAATACAACACGCTTCAGCTCATGCCAAACATAGGCCCGCAATGATCGAAAGTTTAAATTTGGTATAAATGCTATGGTTATGATTATTTTCTTGAGTATCATGGTAGTTTGATATGTTAGTGTGTGGATAACAGATGTAAAGAGATGAAAGAAGAGCAGCCTTATCACGATAAAAAATGCTTTTTCGATATTTTTACCAGAGCAGAAAGGTTTTGGAAAAGGTTTTTGAGTTGAAGTGTGTCAGACTGGGAGTCCAGTCCAAGGAACTACTTTCCTCGAGAAAGATTTTATTCAGAAATGCGGTGCTTGATCTTCTTTTTCGTTCTTGCGGTGGAGATTCGGGCTTCGTACTTACCGATTTGAACAGCGGTGAAAACTAGCAGAAATCCTTGGTGTTGAAATTCTTCGTCTGAGTGAAATTTTATCACGACATAACTTCCATTGACAAGGACTGTGTGCCCAGTCATTAAACCACAGTATACGCCATACTTGTAGTTTTGTTCATTATAGATCATCAAATGGTCAAACCTAGAAAGCAGAGATATATAACTTACGTTTAGCTTTCTTGAAGCCCGGTGTCTCACGAAGTAGGTTTTTAATTTAGGTCTCGCTAATCCTCCTGGGAATGAATATATGTTTGTTGTTGAGCACCAGTTAACTTAAAGGAGTTCAGTCGCGGAATTTCGAGTTTTTTTGGCGGCGTACAAAATCACTTCAAATTGAAGAAAACCTGAAAATAGTAGTTTACTATGATAGAAAAACACCAAAGAGATTATAATAAACCATAAAGAAACAAGGATGGTTAAGGATGGAGAAGATTACCACAGATAATAAACGACAAACTTACAAAATTTAGCCTAAGCTTTTCAAGATGCTCAAACCGTGACGTAGCTCCTTTAAGCCCTACAGTTTGAGTCTGAGCGGCTTGATCATCATTATCTTGTAAACTGAGGATCTTGTTAGTGTGATAGTAGAGGGATGTCTACCAAATGACCTAATTTTATCTATCATATTATGGAGCAATGAGGTGTCCATATTTCGCGCCTATGCTGTGATGTTAGGGAATCTGAAGGCTACTTACTCGCAAGACGCACCATCCTCTATGTAAAAATAGTTAAAGGTAACTTTCATGTCCATATCACGTGGAATGGGAACCACATATACACAGTCTGTGTTGTTTAGATAGTCGTTTGGATACCCAGGGCTTTTTAGTGTGTTGTCAACTACTGTGCCACAAACTGTAAAAGGAAAACTCATTTTAAATTCTGACTCACGCAATTAAAGAATAAAAACGGCACAGGACACTGAATCGCCCGTGTACAGCAAAACCAACAACAACAACAGCAACAACAACAACAACCTTTGTATTAATATAAGTTACTTGCATGTAAAGTAAAAAACAACAACAACACGGAAAGAACGTCAAAAAAAAACGTTTATTTGTAACACGCAGACAAAAAAAAATAAAAAATAAATTATAATATCATTCGACACTATTAAATTGGGAAGTAGCTGCCCAGAATGCCCTCAATAGAAAGTTCTCTGTCCTAGTTCCCGTCAGTGCTACGTTGCCAAATTCCACTAAATATACAGATAAATTCGATAAAAAAGATTCTACAGGGTGAAATGGAACTTTCAAGTGATTTGGGGACGGGGATTATAATTCATCAAATTCCATTTTGTAGACGTCAAGACATTGCCATGATTCTGGTGAAATTTTGAATCTTTGATTCATAATTATTTTCTTTCTAGTTGATATTTCTTTGCATTCACCACCATTGGCATTTTTTTCTTTCTATTGCAAGATAATAACGCAAATTTATAGCAAGTTCTTGGCCATAGTTATTAAAACCGTGACCCTATCAGTCGGCGGGACAATATTAAAATTTTGAAAACACTTTCTACGAAAAAAAAGGATAAAAATAAATAAATATTTAATTCACCTGGGGTATTAGTTTGGCTTGACATAATGAACCGTGTACACAGCCACAAGATACCGAGAAAGACTGGGAACATTCTGTTCTTACTGTCTGGGCAGTGCCGTTGTAATTAGCTGAAACAAGATTAGATGTTAAATTCACTTGATAATTAATTAAGGTATTTCTGTTTATCAATACATAAATTAGTGCGCTTCATGAAGATATTAAGACGAAATCCGATAGAAAATCGAGCAATTTCAGTTCTTAGCTAGTGGACAAAAATCTGGTACCAGAAGAATTTTAAGTATTTTACAGTCCTTTTTACATTTTCTTAAAGCTAAAGATATAAATAGCTGCCTGAAATAACACCGAAAACAATTTCCCTTGGGAACGAAAGAAAACAAATTTCAAAGTTCAGAGAAATTGTGCAAATACAGGCAAAATCTCATCATCAGTCTCATTTCACCAGTACTTTCAAGTGATTCATGCGAAGTTCAACATTTGTTTTCGACGTTTGATGTTACTAGAAATGATTTTGTTTGAGAAGATATTTAAAACAGACGTGGTGAAGTTTGCAATACGATGCAAATAATCTTGGTACAAAGTTTTTGTCCACGTGTTACTCGAACTTCTGGTGAACTCCGTCTTAATACAAAGACAAAAAGGACTTCATTAATACTACAGCATCTGTTTTAAAGTGATTGCTGGCGGCGTTGTTTGTGGGTTTCCACACGCGGTGCCATTAGCCTGAACAGGCCGGCGGATATCTCTGGTCCTTCAATCTTTCTCACACACACGTCATGGTAACTTGACCATAGATTTGTTTCAGCAAATCATGTTTATTTTTATATTATAATATAGATAGGACCCTGCGAGCGCTCTGATTGGTCAAAAACCCATATTTAATCAGAGCATAAAACATAGAAAAAGCGTGTAACACGGACTCGAATCAAACATTTTGTTTTTTTGTTTTTTTTTTTGCCTTTAGCCTCAGGTTCTGTTTAGATAAATTGATGTAAAGTTCTCAGTGACATTTCGTAATCTGACTAAATATAAACGCAGTATTAGAGGGAATGATTTAGAAAACTTTGAAATTTATCGGCACATTTACATGATAACAGAAGCCGTGAACTCAGTCACTTCTGTTTTATCTTACAAACGTTTCAAATTTTGACCTACTGTAACAGGCAGTTTGTTCTTAATAGCTATGAATAAGCGTAGCGTTGAGCTAGTGATTCAATTTCCGGCGAGTTTAAAATCTTTTTTTGTAAACAAAGAAGCACTTTCAAAAGGTTTGTTTTTAACCCAGAAGGAAATTTACATATGATCGTTTTTTTGCTAGCAACACGCCCAGCCTGCTTTCACGCATCTCTGACCGCAACTAACAACAAATCCAACAAAACTAACCATGATCATTTACTAATGGCCCCGTCGCCTTTGCTTAGAACCTTTCAGTTGATCATTCATAGCGAATGTAGAAGCTGATTACTCGTGACTTTACTTAAACAAAATACTGATATTGCACCGCCCTTGCTTTTCAACACTTAAGGGTTTGATCAATTATTTTTAGGAGTGGACAACTAACCAAGTCGGCTTTTGTTTATATACGTTTGTAATTTCTTTTACCGAGTTTACTGACTCAGTTTTAAACTCTGTGAGAATACTATACTGCCTTTACTGAGTAATGTGCTGGGTTTTCTAGCCATAGGTTATCATGACGAATCAAGTATTTGTTTTACCTCGTTACGACTGATTAGTGAGACAAAATATGCATGCGGGATATTAGGTCTGCCAACGTATTAACAAATTTGAGAAGAGATCGAGAGATTAGCTCGCAACACCAATGCTACTATAACAAATGTGCTGATGAATTTCATGTCTTCTATAATCTTTTACTTCGACCAGGTGTATCCAGGATAACCATATTAGTTTATTTGATAACAGCTCCACTGACCTGCCCACGTTAACTCAATGTAAAGTTCCTTTAATGATGTTGCCCTTTCAAGCCATAAAGTTTAGCCTACCTTTTAAGCTTTCCTTTATCTAACTGCAGGTGAAATGCATCCTGTTTTTCCCCGGTTCTTGTCACTTGCAAAAGTCTTCAGTTCAGGTTTTTGCTTTCTAACCAAACTGCGGTTACTTCATGGTTTCTTAAAGATGATTTCCAGTCCGTACTGCGCACTCTCGAGAGTTTGTTTACGTTTTTTGTTTTGTTTCATGCGTGACGTCACAAAATGTGAACATTCCATGAGGTATAAATTCAAAGTCTCAAGTCAACCGCGATTATATATGGACGCGAAGCTTTAGCTTTCGTTTTTTCTCATATAACTTAATGAAACAACTTTGCAGCTGTAAAAATCAATGAAGCCTCAAAGATAAGTTACGTAGTTCGTAACGAATAAGATCGATTCGTCTTCTATCGAGTGAGGTTTTTTTATGTTTATCAGTAAAAATTTGGCTGCTGTGACTGCGCAATATACGGACTGGAAATCATCTTTATCAGTTACGTAAGCAAACTTAAAGTCCGACAAAGAGAAACAAAATGCGTGTTGTTCAATACAGAACAAGAATGAGGGAGGTTCGATTTATTTACAGAGGATGACGTCAGGTAAATTGTTGATCTGTCTTGTCATATAACTGTCCTCAATGTACACATCTAAAAAACAAAAACATAAACAGTGAAAACAAATTGAATTTTGGTTTCCCTTAAACTGGTTCGTTGCATGGCGAGAAACTGTGCTAGCTGATTGAAGAATCATAAAAGTTCATTGTGGAGTACTTTTCGGCACTCTATGCCATCTTGCTCAAAACTGTACTGCCTCTTCTGTTTCCAAATAAAAGAAGTACATTTATTTTGAAACTGGTTTCTACTCTCGTTGAATATATTTTTGCCGTGCAATTCACTTAAACTTAAACAAGCACTCACTTTATTTTATTTTTTTTTTTGACAAATAAGCTAAACACTTTAATTCTGTCACGGTTGCACGTTAACTTAACTTAATGTTCAAATGTTAATTTTCTTTCTGAGTCGAAGAAGTTTATAAAATAAGTCAGAGATAAATTTGACACAAGACTGATTTACGATTCTTCAGCGCAATTTACAGGTTTTGTAGAAAAAGTCTGTGCGAATGACTTCAGGGACGTCACAAACTGTTTTCGTTTCTGCAACATACTATATTCAAAAACTAAAATTTTACTTTTTTGGTTTTAATGAAAGAACAAAAATTAAATGTTGAGAACATTGTAGGTGAAGTCAAAAACTAAACTTGTGTTTGCTTAGTAACTGTTAATTAAACACGTTCCTGATGTACAAGTGAATATATGAAAGATCATATATTTCACCTGCTTAGAAAGATATGAAGATATGTTTGATCTTCGCAGCTTAAGCAGCTGTGAAATTAAAGCCTGAAAAAAAAAATTCAAGCTTTTACGGGATTCGAACCCATGACCTCTACGATACTGGTGCAGTGCTCTACCCCGGGTGCTCTACCAACTAAGCTATCAAGCCAACCGAAGGTCCCGAAAGGTTTTCGCACCCGGAAAGCCATAGCAAAATCTCAAACCTTATGATTACAGAGCTGTTTTATTTACATATTCTGAATATAAACAGAGGTTCCGTTCCGTACAAGAAGTTTCAGGCGTATGCACCTCTTTGTCTTTAAATACCGATTAACTAAAAATGGATTTTCGGGCCCGAAAAGTTTCGGGGGCTTTCGAGAAACGAGCCCCTGGTTACTTTGTGAGTTCGTATTATATACCCGTAAATGGTGAAGAAAAAAAAGGGTTTTTCAGGCAGGTGTTTTTCCACAAACGCTTAAGTTGGCCATATAACTGCGATGATCAATCATGCCTTCACGTTCCTGATGTTTAAAGTTTAGAATAAAATATTGTTTTCAACCAGTATATCATTTTCTGACTTATCCTGTACGTTAGACAGTATTCAATATGATTTCGATAAGGTACGTAAGAGACAAGCCACAAGAAACAGGTTTATAAAGGTACGTATATAAGCTTTAGTAAACACACAAACCTGTCACGGGAAAATATTGTATATTATACAATCTGCCAAGTAAAAATCGTGCAAACCATCTCTTGATCGACTGACTTTTTACGACCCGATATGGTTTGTTAGACTTAGAAATTCATTTTCGTGAATATTTAATGCCGTCTTCAGTGAGAAAAGTTGCCTGACTACAATGCCTCTCATGTTAACAAATATTTGAAGTCTGGACAGGACAGTTTTTCTTGCCTGCTGAATCCTGGTTGATTTATTCAAATTTCAGGTGCACCGGACGTACGTACCGGTTGGTTTCCGTTTTCAACTGCGTCAGCTGCGTTTGCGACCTCCAAGGCACCATTAAATACGAAATTTACAAGATCTAAGCCTTCTTTCTCCGTATACTGAGTATTTTAGTAGTAGGTAAGTGTAGCGAGTGCTATTTTTAGAGCTGACATAAGAACAAATTTGTGGGAGTCACTTGGCAGGTTCATTTACATGATGTCGCAGTTAGAAATGATTTCTTATTTATTTGATCTAACGAAATGTCGAGGCAACAGTGTACGTTTCACGCCAAGATTCTTTAACGGGGGTCATCGAGAAAAGCAAAAGGAACTTTGTGCTTGACAGGTTTATGAAAACTGGTGACACGCTTTAAGAATGATTGACGTGAATTGTTCTTTTTGATGTCATTTTAAATATCAAGGCGTCAGTGCAATTTTTGTGCACTTTTGTTTTTGGGAGTCCGTGAGAAGAGTAGCATCAGCTGACCTTGGCAGGTTTATGAAAAGTGATGACGCGCCGTTTGAGCTTGGTTGAATTTATTTCTTTAGTTAAAGGTCAAAGCGTGCATACACTGCCGGCTGCTACCTTGCATACACTGCTTGGCAATATCCTTTTCAATTTAAACGAACTGAGAATCTTAGCTCAGAGTCGGTTAAACAGTCGAACGTGCCACGGTGAACAATGGAACATGACGGAAGTTTCTGAGCACATTTGCAGTTTGTTATAGACCCTATTCATAAATGGCCGCCAATTAAAAATTCTTTTGTAAGTATTAAAATTAGCCCAACTAACTCGTTTTTGAGTTAATAATTCAAGAGATCTTTTACTCTGAAACGAGGATAGTTGAGCTACCGTATTTATTTGACTAAGCGCCAAGGGCGCTTATTTAATATTTGGACTTTCAGGGTGGGCGCTTATTCGAGGTTGGGCGCTTAATCGAATAAATACGGTAATTTAGATGTATACAAAAGAATTTTATGTTGGCAGCCATTTATGAATAGCGTCTATAGGCCAGCAATCGACATATATGTCACGTGCAAGTGGATCAAATATAGGCATTTGAGATAGACCAAAAAAGCAGACTGGGAATAGATCGTTTATTTATTTCCTTTTCTAACGTGTCAGTTGTGCAGGACCAAGCGAAAAGGACATAAAAAGCTTTTTACGTTATTCTACGAAATACTGTTCATCGTCCCCGATTTTTTAAAACCCTCCCTTATTATTACACTAGCAGTAAAATAAAATAGAATATGATTATCAGCCTAGACGCACTTCCTTTTCCATTGCAGAAAATTCATTCTCCTTTTAAAAAAAACATCGCGAGTCAGATTATCCGGGTGACATGTGTGAATCAGGAAGGACTCTCATAAGCATGCTCTTGGTACGACAATCCGCTGGATACTGATACTGTAGATTCGTTATAGTAGGGTTGATCTTCGTTCAACTGGCTTATGTCCATACAACAAGTGTCTGCTCGCATCCAGTCTCCCAGATCTTGGCACAGCTCGGTAAAGGTTGGCCGAGCATCAGGATTGTAGTCCCAGCAACGCGTCATCAATTGATAGCTGTGTTAGAGAACAAATGTGAAATAGCTCCTTATAAACATTCTGTTTAGTCTACGATACATTTTGCAGCACATTAGACGACAACTTCCTCCCATATTGAGAGAGTTCGGAAACTGGTTAGCATGATAGGAGTATATAAATTACATTTGAAAAGTGGAAATGTGTGTATCATAACAAAATCATCTTGACCTAGCTTCGCTTCTGCTCCTGATCACGAAGTATGGGACTGTTATATGTGCCATTAGCCTCTTTTTTTGTGGACCTTTCTGCTTTTTACAAGTATAATCATGAATGCAACCACTCACAACTCCTCTGAGCATGTCTCTGGTTTTTCCATTCTATGTCCTCTTTCCAGCAGTTTCAGAAGGTCGCTGTTTCTGATGCGGGGGTAAGGAAAACCACCTGAAAAATAGTTTCTTACCTTAAACTAAATTTTTGCAACATTAATTTCTTTGAAAAGCAAGTCATTGTTGTCTAATAGTCAAATTAAACTGAGTTATACACATAAATCATTTTCAAAACCATAAAGAATGAGGTTATTGCCTAACCAAACTGCAATAAGGGGTTACATACTCTTCGTTTAACTCGCCCAATTTTGCAAACTACTGGGAGGCATCGGATCTGTCAGGGATATATTTGCAAAGCGCACTAGAAAAATAAAGATTAAAAAACCCTCACCAAGAGTTGCAATCTCCCAGAGAACGACTCCATATGACCACCTTGAAGCAAAATGTTTATAAAGAGTTTCCTCAGCTACAAAATTTCTTTAAATTAACCTTGGCAATATTTAACCCAAAACCTTTCTTATTCTTTTTATACCGGCCATGCTGGTTTTATGTTAATGATAGAGCACTTTATTTCCTGCTAGTATTGCTAATAATATACTACTTATCGCAGAGGAAAACATATCCATGTGCAGGTTTCGTCCCCGGGGGGGGGGGGGGATCCCATATAAAAAGGACATGTGTGCTCGTCGTAACTTTTAGGGGTAAACAAAAGCGGTTTTCGTATAGCTAGTACCTCTTAGGGTGGTCAGCCTAAAAAAGGTCCACAGCGGGAGCTTTTGTGAGATCTTTTAGGGTGATTGAGCCGAAAAAATATATGATAGGAGATAATGTGTAAATTGGTACTTCTTAGCGGTCAAAAAAACAACTCAAAAAACAGGCTCTTGGTATCTCTTAGGGGTTCTTTTTAAAATTTCCGACGAGCAGCCTCGTCCCTTTTACATGGGAGTCCCCCCGGGGTTTCCTCTACTGTCTTGCTGAACTCGAAACGGCTAGACTCCTCTGTCCTCAAGGAAGAACCGATCGTGCTTATATAAAAGCAAAAACTAAATACAAAAAAATCAATAAAATGTCCTAGCTTCACTGCTGGAAAAGTCAGGAAATTATACCTCGCTGATTCTCATCACCCTATCCTTGCTATATAACCTGATGTGAGTACTTGAGGACCACAGATTTTTAACCATCTGAAGTCATGTATTCAGTTTTTTGTCACTCCTTTCCCTATTTTTTGCTAACGAAACGTAAACGGATGTTAGCGAGAATATTTTGCCACCCTCCTACCCTTCGGCGAGGTGTTACCCTTCTTTGCTAATGTATTTACAATTTCATCACGTGGGCAAAATTTACTCACCCCATAACTTATCCATAGCTCGGCGAGGAGTGACCAATGTGACAGTAAAGAAGAATTACTATCCATGTGTCAAAAGGCGGAGTAACACTATCTACATAAACGGTTAATTCACTTACACATCACTCTTTTCAGTAAAAACACCATCATTCATGGCTTCAGGTGACGTCCATTTCACTACAATTTGGTTTTCCCTGTTTCGCCGCAAACCAAAATCGGCGACTTTGGCAAGGTTGGTGTCACAGACTAAGACATTGCGAGCGGCGAGACCTCGATGGACAATGCCCTTTGCTGATAAGTATTGCTAGACACAAGAAATATCGTTAATTAATCACTGCTGCTTAATACTCTGAATAATATAAAGGTTCCAAAATCATTAGACAACCGTAGGAGAAGGCGATTAAGACTTGCATGTTGCCAGCAGAGACCGCGCAGTTATAATCTTCAAAGAAGACTGGGAGAAAAGAAAAAGTGGAAACAGCACGGAGATTTACCGTGCTCGGTTCTAAATGGGGAAAGACGACTCTCTTGCCGTCATCTTTGAAAATGCGAGACTTTTGAGCAATAAATACAAGATACCCTGAGTTAACATAAGCAGATGAGGGACTTTCCAAGGTGGACGAAATGAGTATTTTGATAAGAAATGTAACTGGAAATGAGATCAAATGATGTTTTACTCCTTCAAGAAGCCTCCATGACTTCGAAACCGCACAAAGCTCCCGGGGAAACTCCCATATAAAAAGGAGGGGGGTGCTCGTGGAAATTCTCAAACGAAGCCCTAAGAGGTTCCAAGATCCTGTTTTGTGGACGTGGCTCTAAATTTTTTTCACCGCTAAGAGGTACCAATTCTAAAGCAACACATTACCTCCTGTCATATATTTTTCGTCTCAATACCCTGAAAGGTACCTTTTGAGGCTGAACACCCTAAGAGGTACGGTACCAAAACCCCTTTTTTTAACCCTAAAAAGTACGACGGGCACCCCGTCATTTCTATATGGGAGTCTCCCCCCACCCAGGGCAAAGCTTTTCTCAGTCCCTCACCATTCCCTGTGCGATTTGCCAGCAGAAGGACATCACGTCCTGAGAAGTCAAGGAATCGTGTTTATCTTGATCATGTTCTTCATCCTGCAAGGACTGAGCGCTGCTAATTCTTATGTCAACGCAGCTCTCAGCTTTCGAGAAAGCGACGTTGACTTGGCCAACATCGTTGGTATCAAGCTCACACTGCTGAAGAAATCATTTACGTAATAAGTTAAATATAACAATTTATTTAGCATTGGAAAAATGAAGTAGATAAGTACTCTAGTTTTTAAGCTAAATACTATTGACACTTTAATTAGGTCTTTCTTTCTTTCCTCTACATCAAAAGAAGCCCGGACTCGATCAAGTTTCAAGACCGCTTTTGCGAACTAAGTGCATGCTTGACCTCTTTACCTTTGTTCTTCGTTCTCTTAGAAAAGAAAGCAAATTTCCTTTTGCTGCAAACTCCACGATGAGGAAATTTGGTGCGGACTTGGTACAACAGCCAATCAAACTCGCGATGTTCTTGTGTGAACCAACAGCTTTCATCAGGGTAATCTCTTCTATAAAGTCGTTCTTCTGATCCGGAGTGGCATTGTCTGAAACGTAAGAGCAGTTTATAATCAAAGTGCTCTATGAGCAAACCTGTGAATTTTCCAGTGAATGATGATTAACATGAGCTAACCTTTGCGTAATATGGAATTAATCTTTTTAAAGACAAAAACAAGCTTTTTTACGCTTAACATTTTATACGGTCAACAGTTAAAATTTTCATAATTTTACGCCTAACGATTAAATTTCGTCCCATTTTATGGCTAACAGTTAACCTCATTGAGACCCTCACTTAAGGTAAAGTCCACTTAGCAATCCGGTTTTAACATTACCTTGTAGCATCTTCACAACTACAATTCTTGTCGATTTTTTTCTCGTCTCGATGGTTTCCTGGGTCGATGGTCCGTGTGCTATACACAAACGGGTTTTCATGACTCCTATGTACACTTTGCCAAAGTCACAGTGACCGAACTCTTCGCATATAGTGACGTCATTGCGCTTCATTTCCCATCCCTCATTCGTCTCTTTTTTGCTGTTAACCTCGTTGAGTGTATATTCCCTGCAACATTAGTTTTCAAGATATAAATGCTAGCTCTGATCTGATTGGATGAAATCTTAAAAACAGACGCAGGTAATCCAAAACCACTCACATGGGAGGCTAATCTGTCAAAATTATCACGTAAGGAGTTTAGGGTTCGAGTGAGTTTTTCAATAACCAGGCACTCGTTTTTTCGGACTGACCTCACAGATTAACAGCCTGAAAGACTGGATTAACGTGTTGCTAACATGGATATACAGTTTTTTTTGTTGTGCTTATCTTTTCAGACCGGAAAGAGTCTCTTCTGTTTAAAATATTCTTGATCTTGTATCTGATTTGAGAAGAATTGTTCCGCGAAAAAGTTTAATGTCTTTAATTGCTCGTACGAAGGTAATTGGTGGTCAAAAGCTTTAATCAAGACTTGATGAATTGAATCAAATACAGCACATTTTTTTCAGTTTAAACATACTGTTACATGTAACATGACAAGCAGACCGGAGAGTTGGGAAAGAAATTTCGTGGTCCAGTAAGATATAAATCCATACTGAGAAATCGATCTTGGCGTGGACAAAAAAACGTAACGCCAGTTTCATTGCTTAGTCACCCATGCACGAGTAAGCCAGGTTTATGAAGAAAGAATACATTTAAAAAAGTAACTGAAAAAAAAAACGATACAAACCTCGTTCTTCTTCGTTTCCTCAGAATACAAAGACGAGCAGCTAGCCCAATAACCACAGCCGTCAAACCACCACAAACAGCCATCAACACCATCTCTAATGTAGACAGCCTGTTCGTTTCCATGCAGCTGGCATCCTGGCGTCCATTACCTGGAACTCTTGAAGGATTTGAAACACTTTGTGTTTTGGTTGCAATCGCGGTAGAAGTTGCTGGTGAAGGCCTGATTATCGCTGTCGTCGATGCAATCGAGTTGGTAGAATAAACTACCCTTGGTGAAGATTCCGGGTTTCTTGACCCAGTTGCTAACAAAGAATACACGGTTGTTTCAAGGTGTGCACATGATGTAGCTTGCTTAGTTTGGAAAACAGATTCTAGGTCAAAGAACCATAAACTCACTAACTTCCCAGGGAAACAAGAACTTAAACTTTCGACTCGCACGTGATCAGGTCGTGCTCCTTGAAAAGGCGGAAAATTTGTGTGCCCGTCGGCGTCAAGCATTTTGTTTTGTTGTTGTTTTTTTTCTAGTTTTGAGGTCGAGGGAGGTATATAACAGAACACTTGATGACTGGCCCCGAACGAAACAGTGAGTTTTGTTTCCTCTTGACCTTGTGGGTCTCTGGGAAACAAAACTCACTCTTTCTCTTGGGGCCCGTCATTACGGTGCTTAATAACAACGGTTCAGATCATTTTCACGATTTTCTGTAGTGAACAGGGTATTGAAATCCCCAAACATGGCTCGATCCCCAAAACAGGATATACATAGTACTATGCGTTAAATTTTATACTGATCTTGTCATAAGGTCACATTTATCTATACTTAATTTTACACTTTCCACAGTTTCAAGGGAAAGGAAATACCTGTAGATGGACCGACGGAACGTTCCTTAACAGCCAATCATGGACAAGGACTTTGGACAATTGAGATGTTGAGAAAGAAAATCTCCTTACCCGTAGTTAGGTTTCGTCGGCAGTAGATCCTATTACTTTCACGTTCATATCCGATCCACTTAGCGTCTGGTGCTATAAAGTAAGCACGAGTATTGTTGTCAAGAACAAAGGCTTTTGGCCACGAGATATCGGTGTAATTAGGAAGAAACCAGCCGTCGTCGAAAACGTTTGTACATCTCCAACGTTCGTCGGTTTTAATACCATTACTGGACGACGCCAGAAAGAAAACATCTTTTGCGGAACCGTCTTCAACCTGTACCGCTTGAAGTTTGTGCTGGTCTTTTTTGAGAACCGTCAAGCTGTGTTCTGTTTCTGCTGTAAAAATTCCATCGAGATACAACCTGATAGTGTTGTTTCGATCAGAGCCATAGATGGATATCAAAGCTATTGAAAGAATTGTTTACAGTCACATAGACATAGACATAAACATAGACAGTTTATTTTACTTGGACAACGCACTTAGCTATGGTAACGGCGCGTCCCATAGACTTAATAAGCAGAGTCTATAGGACGCACCAGCTAGTTTCCAGGTGCGCCAAGAAAACAAAATAACAAAGTAAAAATGTATGTACAATTGGTTATAAAGTGATCAATTTTCACGTTGAATAATAACAGCGTTTACATTGTTAATAAAATTGCTTGCACATCTTTGACCACCTGGAAAGGGTACAGAGCATATAGTTTCTAGTTTTCTTTAAAAACACAAAATTATCTAGCACGCCGCAAGGCCAGGAGGCATTTCGCCTGAGACGACTACGAAACTTAAGCCTTTTCCCGCCACTTATTTCATGTTTGCATCACTCAACCATACAAAAAAAGGTATATTCGGTCATGTGTCTCGTGTAGATCAATCAGTTGGGAGCGACTGTGGGACTGACGCAATCCACGCGTCAATAACAGAAATTATAATCCATCAACTATTGATTTAGACGCGTCACGTTTCGCAGTTTTCCGAGAGCGTAAATTGTTTGCCTCTCGGAACAGGAGATAAAGTCTGCGGGCAAATATCTGAGCATATTTTCGCGCTAAAGGAGGGCTGTTGCTTGTTTATTGGCGAGTACATTAAAATCATGGCGCAATATAGTTTCAAGACGCCTCATCGAATATTAAACTAATAACCAAGAGAGTTGTGTGTAAATTACTTCTAGAAAACGTGAGCCGTAAAATCAGTTTGACTTAAATTCTAGTCGCGAGAGCAAAGTCATCCACTGCGACGCTTGCAGCTCAATTCTTACTGAACAATGCTTCTTCAGTTATTAAGAGATCTCAGTCTCGGCGCGTCAGAGGAAATCGTCAACGCATTTCCGCTTGAAGCGCACAAATACTATCAAAATATCAAGTATATGTGATTCTCCGTTGCTTTACTTTCCTTTTCCAGCCGTAGAAACGAAACCAATGTAACAAAAAAGTGAATGAGGCCAAGAGCAGATAGAAAAACTAAGGAAAGAGCTGAGAAAAATTTCGTTTGAAAGTGAACCTTTTTCAGAATTAATGGAAATCGTTGTTAAAAAATTGAGAGCGACGCTAGTGAATTGGACTAGACCTAATTTTATAAAGATAAATCACGCGCTTAATTTGCGAGTAGCACGATGCAGAAACAAACGCAATCGAAAAAGTTCAAAGATTTTCATTGATACTTACTGTTGGTGCTATTTCTTTCCTCCTTACTAAAGCGACGTCTACAGAAAAATCTGATCGCATTATCAATTACCGGATTAATCCAGTAAATACTTGATGGGATTCCATACGCTCTTCTTACGCTGTTATTGTAACTCATGTAGGCGTGCGGCCATGCATCGTCATTGAAATTGGTTTGCTCCCATCCCTTTCCTGGGCTGTTGGTGTTTATGCATTTCCAGCTTCTATCCGTGACCACTCCGTTACTGAACACTCCGAGGAATCCAGTCAAATATTCTGGTTCGTTGTAAACGGAGACGGCAATGATTTTCGTTTCGCTAGAAAAGGAAATCAACCTCGCGACGTCCCAGATGCCATTGTTGTGGCCAACAAGACGGCCGTCTGCGAAAACGGTGAGGTCTTTCATACCGGCTAAAACCCCAACAAAATCTGCATAAAATGATAATAATGACAAAATGAAAAAAGTAACAAACCAAAAACATCTTAAAGGTAAAATATTGAAGGATGCATTTTTCTGATGATTTCCAGCCCAAATCTGAGTGCAAGATCCACAAGATGTTCAAGTTCCGGTGTACATGCATTTCTCAAGCAGTTAAGTCCAAAGCTGTATCTCAGACTGACTTCTAAAAAACTGTCAAAACTCACTCACAACTCAAATCTGACTAGGTGACATGAATTGGTAAGCTACTGAACAGAAATCGAATTGTACAGTGAGAATTACTTCGCCGAGAATCATGGACGAGGAAGCGGTTCTGTATTGAGATGTTAATGTAAGTTTCCCTTATTAATGTAATTTTAACAATATTGGGAACATGGCGTAGTTTTGTCATTCTGTATATTGAAACAGTCACATAATATGTGTTTATCTCATCACCGCTTCGTTAGGTATAACGTCGTTTACCTTTTGTATTTGTTTGGGTTGTGCGTGTACACAGCCACAGGATAAAGGTGAAAACTCGCATCATTCTGGTTTCTGTTCCCGGGTGTGTTGATGTCACTGCCTGAAACTAAGTTGGATCGTATGTGTCTGTCTGTCAGTACATCACTCGTAAATAGCTCATCTAAGATACAAAATACATACAAAATGGCATGCATTGATCAAATATTTCAAACAGGAAGAGAGAAATATCGAATTATCACTGCGTAAGACTAAACTTGTTAAGGAATTTTGAAATATCTCACAAATAATACCATTGAATCGCTTGATATCAGAAGGTTCGTGAAACCTTGATTATGTGTTTCTGTCCGTCAGTATCTCAACCTTTAAATAGCTCTTCTGAAATACTAATGTTCATCAGTACATACAAAATACATGTATTGATCAAATATTTCATTTACAAACAGAAAGAAACAAACATCATTTTACTTCCGCGTGAAACTAAACCCGTTAATGAATTTTGAAATATCTCACAAGTAATAATACTGAATAGCTTGATATCAGAAGACTCGTGAAACTGGGATTATGTGTTTCTGTTCGTCAGCTTATCAACTTGTAAAAAAGTTGTCCTGGAATGCAAATGTAACATAAAGGAGCTCAGTCAGTCACGGCATTTTGAGTTACGACTTACCTTTAAATTTAAGGAATCCTGAAAATCCATAGTTTACTAAGATATAAAAATACCAAAGAGATAATAATAGACCATTAAGGAACAAGGATGGTTAAGGATGGATAATAATACCGATTACAAACCATGACCTTGAACTCACTGTGCGTACTGGTCGAATCTCTCTATAAGTCACAGATGATTCCGGTAGTTGTCTTCAATAGGGGTAACTAGTGATCGCCTGGAAATCAGGCTTTCCCTTAAGGTGATGGGATAAGCGAAATGAAGGTTATATGAGCAACATAAATGATGGCTTATTACTTATAATATTGACAGCTAGGGCACGCCTTATTAGGGAAATTATAGTGTTGTCTTCACAACTGGTCTATCAAATATGTTTACAAAACAACATACATGTACTGATCAAATATTTCAAACAGGAAGAGAGGAATATCGAATTATTACCACGGAAAACAAAACTGAATATACCACTGAATTGCTGATATAGAAGATTCGTGAAATGACAATAACATTCTAAAAAATGGTACCTTTTCTATTTTATTCTTAAACTTATTCGCCTTCTTTCTTAAAATGATGCTGCAAGAAAATTAGCTTAACACATTTATCACCCTCTCCATTAATTCGAGTTCATGTTTTTTGACTAAGTGATGACTATGTAATTATTGACTCAAGCTAAGGTCACGATAACAAGAATTTTCGAGTTAACGCCATGGAACTCTAACCTACAACTCGGCAATACGTTCCTTACCAAGAAATGACCATTCTTAAGCATTCTAGTTGGAAAGGTGAAAAGCCGACGAATGCATTCGTTTGCATGTATGAAGGAAGGCCGCACCAGCTGAAAGGTTAATAATTACAATGATGCTCGAGCACTGCTACATCCAATATAACGTTTCTTCCTTTTCATTGATAAACATGGTTACCAAATCCGTTTTTATTACCTGTCGGTTTTTTTCGCGCCGATATTAACCAACACTATTTTTTGCACAATTCAGCATTTTTGGCACGCGATCTGAAGCAATTCCGCCTTCTCTCACGTTATTCATTCATTATGGCTGCTATTTATAATCAGTAAGGATGACTTGAGGACGTAACTGAGGGTTTTATGGCGCACTTAGTTTAAGAGAAATAATGAAAAAGCATCTACAGTTTACTGAAATGAGCTAAAAGTCACAGCATCTAAAGGATTAGTTGAAAAAATGTTCAAAAAAGAAAAATATATAACGGGTTGTTTAGACAATTTGTAGCTCCAAGACTACTGAACATATTCTCAAAGATATTTCTTACCGGCGTTAAATGATTAATAAGCGTAGAATTAAGTATTTTGAGGATAATTGATAAAACTTGATATGGCACATCCATGAAAGAAGTAACGTGTTTACTGTTGAAAGCAAACGCTACCTGTCACAAACTCTTTGTATTTTGACCATCTGCCACAATCGATTCGTACGTGTTGGTTATAATCAGCCGCGCTAAGTAATCTACAAATTCAATTTCCTGTGAGCCAGTTTAATTTGAAAGGAAATATAACAGCATTTTTGATATACAAAAACTGGGAACAAATGAGAAAAAAGTTGAACTTTTTTGCCACTCTGAGAACTTGATCGTTAATTGCAATCACATTTCGGCGAGTTTATCAATGGATAGACACTGGGGTAATTGAAATCAAGATACTTCCTTGGGGTTTTCTGGAGCTTTTTTATAAAAGATATAATTTCACTGATATGATACCACCAGCGCTACATACGTTAATATTAGATATGAAGAACTTCCGCTTCGATCTGCTGGACAGCAGACACATGACAATAGGGATCATCACCAAGTGGTTGGAGTTAAAATGACATAAATAAATATATTTTCTTTCCAAAAGAAGGCTAACTTTTAGACTGACGCTGGGTTTAGGGAAAAAAAGATAAGTTTCACCAAACCATAAATTTTACCTTGGAAATAGTCCGCAGCAGGGTGCTCAGAAAAAGTTAAACAAACTTTCTTAACCTGCTGTCTTCCTTATAGCTGAAACAGGCATGCATGCGACCTTTTACCGAGCAAAGCGTATTAGTTATTAAACTCTATTCCAGAAATACATATTTTGAAAGCCGGCGGCCAAGAAAAACATTTTAGTGTTGACTTAAGAAAACGCTTTAGGTTTTCATCGGGTAAAGCCGAGCAAATGAGTGAAGTCAATATTGAGCGAAATGATTTTCTTCAAAGAACATTGTTTAACCACGTGACAGAATCAACCGTTCCTATATGGGGACTGCACATAAAATCGCCTTGAAATTAAAAAGCGGATCTCTTGACTGCTTTTGGAGTTTTTCAGAGTCAGTTTTGCAAAACAACGAGAATATAATTAACACAGTAAAATTGTTTAATACGTTCTTTTGCATGCCGATGTCAATGATTTCATTCCATCTCAGGTATGCATCATGTGAGCAGATACAAGGGCTTTCCCTGCACCTTAATTACGAAGATTAATACAAATATAGAAATGTTTAGGCTGAAAATATTATTGTGAATATTCTAAGATTAAAGCGTGTATTTCTCTTTTCGAACTTATTTGGTGTCTGGATGGTATTGCTTTAATTCTGGAGCCAGCCTGCAGACATTAAAGCCTGATATGACACATATAACTTCTTGCAGAAATGTTATTAGCATCGAACATGCGCAAGTGCTTTTTTTTGTTTGTTTGTTTGTTGTTGTTTTTTTTTTTGGCATTTTGGCTAGTTTTGCCGTTTAGAGAAAGGAAGAATTTGTATGGCTTAGTTAAAAACATATAATTGTATTGTGGTTACAAATTCTCCACACACAATTATTTCCTTTTCAGATCAAAATCTCAGCCTCGGGTTTATCCTTAAAGTGTTCTTAAAATTTCGCAAACTACAGCCTCGATACTCTTATAAAATGTATTTTTATAAAAAAAAAAAAAAAAGAGAGAGAGAGAGAGAGAGGCCGTACCGAGTCTACGATTGTCTGTTTAGTAAAAGGGATAAATTATCACTCAATTAGACAATCGGAACAGACAATCATGAGAAGATTTTTAAGATCGCTGTTTCAAGCTGGGAAGCGCTGCATTATTATCATATCAGAAATCTTGACAAATGCTCGGGCCTGGTGATAACTTTTTCATTAAGTTTTATCTATCTCCAAATCACATGTTATTTCACGCCGAGAGCAAATGAAAAATTACCCGAAAATTAAAATCAGAATTACTATGGCAATAAGTTGTATAAAGTTAAAAATGGGCTTTTACGAAGAGAAAATATGTAACCAATAAGACTTAAGCTATGGTAAGTTTTTAATGTCCTATCAGATCAGCTGTTAATTGCAAATTGTAACCGGGAATACATTTGTACGATGACCTTCGATTTTGTGTAACCCAACGCTCCCTTGAAACGCTGAAAACTATGTTCCCAAAGCCCGAAGTGCACCGGGTATACAAGAAGGAAACTTAATGGTGAGTTCAGTTGTAGAAAAGTTCTAGAAAGTAGATTCTGGGGTCAAATTGTCTGATTACTGTGAACTCTTCAAGATAAGATTGCAAAGGAGATAAATTTCAATGAGATTTCTCTTATGCTTTGCTTGAAATATTGATTTCTTTTAAAACAATTGCTTCACTTAAATGCAACGCTGCATGCTAAGACTCTCACAACAAGATTGCTGGTAATCCACTGACAAAAATCACTTAAACCTCAGTTCTGTTGCTTGGTGCATCCATGAGTCATATCAAAGTTATAATTTGGTTGAATTTCAGTGGCTTGTGCTTTACAGGCACAAGTGATTCCCTCTTGCTTAATCACAAGAACATCTTGCTGCGAACATTTCGCAAAATGTTATTTATACAACCACTTGCATGCTAGTCGTTATTGATCGTTCTGATACCTGTTCATATCAAGCAGATGTTTTTGTCTTTGCTTGTTTTTTAAACAAGCAAAGAAGAAGGCTGAACTGGCCTGAGAATTAGATTTATTTCCTCCCTGGTGTTGCTCTATTTTCAATTTTAATGTCAAACTTCAGTCTCACTTATTTATCCATTCGCGACTATTGCCACGAGGTTTGTAATTTGTTTTTTTGTTTTTTTTTTTCCTTCGTTAGAATCTCCCAAACCGGGAACATACTAAGAATTGTTTATGGGTAGATCGATAAGGGCGTTGCTTGACAAGTAAAAGAGGCCAAGGCACACACTGAGTTTTATCCGGTGATGAATTATTTCTTCTCCCTTGGATTGTGAGACCGTGCATTCTGCTGCTTAGGAAAGCTCGGCCAGAAACGTTTACACACATGTTTCTGTTATAATGACGTTTTTCTCAAAATCAACGCCATTTTGACCCTACTTTACAATTTCACATTTTTCAGGCAAAATAGAATTAAATCTTTGAGAGAGGTTTCAGGAAAAATTTCACATTTAGTTTCCATGGCCAAGATTACGAAAAAATCAGTTATTTATTTATCTATTCATTACAGATTTGTTGACATTTTAACTGGTTACAATATATAACCTCACAGTTTTCGTGGACGGACTTCTCGTTAGCCTCAATGGCGACTTTTGGCGCTTGGCAGGTGGTTCAGTTCATTCCTTAGCGAAACAAAAATCACCGGTTTAGAACTTAGCAGGAGGGTGGGGGCATTTCTTGGCGTGTTAAGCATTGGAATAGTCACAGTTAGTTCTTGGAAATGCAGCCAGATCAGTGGAAATGGATGGCAGCAAACCAGTAATACCGACAATGCGTGGCCTTTCGCTTACATTCGATACAATAACAGAGCAACACAGAAAATCTTTTGCCAACCAGGTTTATCGATAGACGTCGCTTTGTTAGGAATCATCACCGGTGCAGTGCTATACCAACTGAGCAATCTCGCAGAGGTCACGGGTTCGAATCCCGTTTAGGCCTGAATTGTTTTCAGGCTTTAATTTCACAATTACTTGAGTTCTGTGCATATAACTGCGATGATCAATCATGTCTTCATATCTTTCTCCGCAGTTCAAATACATGAACTTTCATATATTCACTTGAACTCTTCACCATCTACGGGTACGGGTAGGTGACCAGCTCCCAGATGGCTTGATAGCTCAGTTGGTAGAGCACTGCACCGGTATCGCAGAGGTCATGGGTTCGAATCTCGTTCAGGCCTGAATTTTTTCAGGCTTTAACTTCACAATTACTTAAGTTCTGTGCATAACTTCGATGATCAATCATGTCTTCATATCTTTCTCCGCAGTTCAAATATATATTCACTTGTAATATTAGGTAGCATTCGGTTAAGTAATTCCAACATCGACCAAGATTAGCAAAAAGAAATAGATGTGAAACGACTACAAAATTATCTACTGAGCCATTTACTGGTCGAGGTCTAATCATGTTCTTGAGAAAAAATATGTCATTTCTGAATTACCTTGTGCCTCTGTTTTAAAACGAGTCCTGGTGCAAAACTTTTCATATCAAAATAAATTTAGTTTGATTTGCATGAAAATGAATGTGTGGGTGGAACACACTTTCATATGGATGCTTTCGCACAAAGACTCGTTTTGAAACAGAGGAAAAAGGCTCATTGGCGACAAAAAGTTGAGCAGGCACTTGCTACTTTAACGCGGAATGTTTTAGTGAACTGAGCAGCTGGCGAATGATGAAAACAAAACAGGAACAGAAAGGGGGATTTGTAACCGTTACCTCTCCCACTGTCTATTACACAAAGCTAACATTCGCTCTCATATCGAATCTTGTCATCATCACGGTGTGCATTGCTACTGCCAAGAAAAAACAGCAACAACCACAGAGCCTCTTTATGTTTTCATGCACGAACCTAAGCTGTCCATACATTTAATTTAACTGTGTTATTTTAAGCAGGCAAATAAAAGCAAAGACTGGAGCCCAAATGCAGACAGGCACGCGAGCCTGTCTTACACCCAGAAAATATTAGAGTGGTAATACATCATTCTGATTGGCTGATGTTAGTTATAGACCCTCTAGACTGTCTTGGTCATGCAATAAATGACAGCGACAAACTAATGTTTTTTGGTAGGAATAAATGTGCGGTCACGTAGCTAGCTGAGACTGTTTTCGAGGTGGAAGATTTACACTCACAAGCTACATCGCCAAATAATCGGGTCGCTTGTGGACAGCTAACAGGTCCAGAATACCACGACGTCACTTCAGGAAACGCCGAAGAGAGAAGGTAGCCCATTCTTCAAAGGAAAAACAAGGTTTTTCAATTCATATTTATATTTCATGTCATGTCAATTAACAACCCCAGTGAAAATGATGAAAGGTTTTCGTGCGTTCATTTTCATTGTAAATTATTCTCGGGGTTAAGCTAGGTCTTTTTTTTTTAATTCCTGTTTTTTAATATATTTTTTTCTTTTTGTTTTTGCCATGATACTTTTCATTGTATAGAAAAAATTATCTGTGTTTCAATTCTTCTTCGTTCAACGACTAGGATACTTAATCAGCTGCGCGTGGGTCGTCAGTTCTATTTCACCATTCTCTGATGTGCAGGGCAGCTGTACTAAGAAAATTTCAGCTCTTTAGCACCTTCGGCTGGTTAACCAGGGGAGGGCTAGCCTACGGGCATTTGGTTCACTCGCATCAGACAGAGTGGCGCGCCACTCACGCTTAAAGAGTAAGGTCGTATGGGGGCCTGAGCGTGATTAATCGACAAAAGCGCCACAACAGGGAAAAATGGGGAACGAATTTGGTGAGTTACACCATCTAAAATGGTCATTTCGAAGCTTAGGTATTCAGAAGACTTTTTCTCACGATAAAACAACAGATTCTTAAGATTAAAGAGTGAATCTTAAATTATAACAAAAAGCAAAGTAAATTGTAATTGGACAAGTTAACTTTCCAGACTTTTAAACTTCAAACTCGTGTATTTTCGCCCTTTCTAGATGGGAAAGTATCCTAATTAAAATTCAGCTTTGATGAGCAGCAATCTTCAAGAAAAATTAAAAGAGTGGGTTATTGAATATACATGTTTTTTCTACACGTGAATCGCGTTTTCCGCTAAGTTGAACTTAAACTAAGGCCTCGTTCACACTCAGGTCGGAAGAATTTAAAAACGGAGGTTTCACTTTGAAAACGCATCAAATGTTTTTCCGTCCACACTACGCCGGAGGAATTTAAAAACGCAACAATCGCGGTCATTAAGAATTTGTGTTTGAGGAAAACTTAATCAGGGAATTCACATGATTATCGTGACGCCATTTCGAAAAGCTCCCTTTTCAAAGTGTTTCCTGTCCACTCAAAAACGAAAAGCCGGCGTTGTCAAATCCCTCCCGTTTGAAGAGCGTTTTCGAAAAGCTCCGTTTTCGTGACGGATTGGTGTGGACGATAGGCCTAACCGTAGAAATAAAGCTGCGTTTTTAAAGGCTACCTGAGAAGTGTACCAGAATTGAAGAAACAAAGAGTGTGAGCTCAGGGGTAAACTAGACAGTAGACTAAAACAATATTAAGCCTGAAGTGCACGCTGATCCCTTGCTTCTCATTTAGAATATTAATTAGGAAATTTGGAATCGAAAAAGGAAATTAAGCCGCGCACGAGAGAGAAGCTAGCTGGATCCAGTTCGATTCTACCAGAGCGGTAATTTATTTTTTTGCATGTTTTTTTTTCTTTTCGGAAGCCATTTATATCATGTAATGCTTGTGATGCTGGGCTTAGAGTTATAAGGGACCGAACTAGATATAGCCTGAGAATCAGATTCATTTTTGTCGGGTTATCACTAAAGTTGTCCTGTTTTCATTGTTACAATCTCTAGAACATTCCAAAGAATTTTAAACCACTCAGTTGCTGCTATGTATTAATTAATATAAATACATGCAGAGATTTTAGAGTGTCAGTTTCTTGACATTGGTCGTTCATATAGCTCATTCAAGGAGTATCCCAAAGCAGTGAAAATAATTTTGTAGGCAGTGTGCAGCCGTACGTCTAATTTGAAGATGCGTTCGCTATGCGTGACATAAGATACGTGAAAGAAGCGCAGACTGCTTAAATTCGAAAAAAAAAATGCTTGTATCGGTAATCTACGGATTGCGTTTGTGTTGAAAAAGATGTAGATTTTCTCTAGGAACCTGAGTTTTATCTATCTACAAACTACTTTCTCCACTACGAACCGCGTCAAACTAAAATTGTGTTGTCGTTTCATGCTAATTTTTCCGGCTACCACGTAAAATCTTCAGTATTCCTGTTGAGGATTTCTATATCAGTTTTACAATGCTATCACTAGTAAATGTCCGAAAGTAGTGCCAAACAAAGAGTGCAAAATACTATGAAGTATTTAAAGAAAACGACAAAGCGTTTAAGCTTGAAACACATGTTTCGACAAAACCTACTGTCATCTTTAGCTAATTGATGTATAAAGCGTTGGAGGTTGAATTTATAGTAAGTAGAAAAATGCTAATTGTGGTCATAATGACAACAGCAATTAATGTACACCATGTAAATCTAAAACTATACTCATAATTCTCACACTTTCACGCTTTGCTTCATTTTGTTGTCACTGTTCAAACTTATGTTTTGAATTATAATACGACACCCTTTTACGATTATTCTATTCAAATATAGTTTATGGTATCTTCTAAAAAGACGCAAATGTTGGTCAAGGCATGGGAGAATTATTTCTGGATCGTACCAT
>Ga0126338_10000239_pt1 | contig 26172 bp, 16 predicted proteins | sample OrbCmetagenome_2_FD_92529 | JGI IMG/M metagenome (GOLD analysis project Ga0126338, IMG submission 92529) | Coral microbial communities from Petempiche,Puerto Morelos, Mexico - Orbicella C C metagenome | ecosystem: Host-associated > Invertebrates > Cnidaria > Coral | place: Petempiche,Puerto... | reverse complement strand
AGTTTTTACATAGGGTTTACCTCATAACTTCCTTTTCGAGACGCCTTTTCTTTTTTATCTTTTGTTTTTATATGTATACTTTTGTAACTTTGCGTCTTGAATAAAGAATGTATGTATGTATGTATATGTATGTAAGCAAGCTGTAGCAGTTATGTAGTTGCGAAAATAAGGCCTGGGTTGAATTAATAATGGGTATATTCTCGATATATGTATGACTATCCGAATTTAAATCAGTCTAGGTCAGCACTTGCCTCTAACACCGATTTTAGTTTACCTTTAGCAATACTGCCTCAGTCCAAGGACCTTGCGAGCACAGCTGTTGAGCATGTCGGGGTATGCGTTCCATTTTCCACCAGTGGTTTTGGGTTTCGTATCTGCTGGTGTCTTTTTTAATAGTATTTAGATATTTTTGTCAAGATCGTACGCCCATTTTTGCAACAAACTGGCTATGAAGTCCCCTACCTACAACCTCGTTCCCAGGGTCTCTCATCTTACCGCCCCCTGGACCTGAGAACGAGGTTGCTCGACCTACAGGCCCTGGTATAGTACAGCTGTGTACATCTTTGTGGTATAAAGTGAGACAAAGTCCCAGGCTTGAATGGGACTCAAACCCATGACCTCTGTGACGTCGGTGCCCATCTCATAATTTTTCTTTCACTGACGCGGTCTAGGTAATAAAACAGTCGAAAATTTCTACTATTGCTGGTTTTCAGTGTCACCCAATTCAAAATAAAAATCAAAACCGGTCAATGGATAAAGTCCAGAATCTGGGAAATGAAAGAAGGTAATTATGCAAAGACTCTCGCCAAAATTCTGGTCACAGCAATTTTTCTTGTGCGAGATATGCGGAGAAATTTTTTACCCTTTTTTTTTAGAGATTTGTATGGCGACGCCATGCTGGTGCCCATCCGTATGAGCACCAACATGGCGGCCGGAAACCAACAGAAACAGCTGTCGCTGAGTTTGGTACAAAAGCGTCAATTTATCCCTCGAGGAACTCTAAAACATTAAAATAATACTTTTTCTAAGACATGAACTGTTCAGATAGCCAAGTTCCCCGAAATAAGTCACTTTTTTAATCAAGATGACAGCTCTCTAGGCCGTCATGTAAATGCCACGTCACGCAAAAGCTTAGAAATTCAAGCGTTGTGTATCACAAAACCAAGAGCCCATTCGGAGCGAAAATTTGTATGGATATTAGTTTTCTGATGCTCTTATACATCATTTAAGTAAAATCTCAGGAAGATCAATAGTTTTGTAGTTCGAATTTTAGTGACGTCATGTGAAAACCAGCTATTGCAGATCAATTAGGCCAACCTGGTTCCAGGAGTCCCATCCAATCCTGAAAGTTTCCTTACTCTCAAGGTCGCGAAGGACTAAGTAACACTCCTGAGCCAGCGATAAAGGCAGTCCGTTGCCATTGAAACAAAACAAACATGGCGTCCGTGGTAAGAGCAAAAGTTGTCTGAATGTACCGCGAGAACACATCAATTTGGAGGGTTGATTTTCGTCTTGAAAGCACGTGACTACAACAAATGTCAAGTAACACACCAGCTAAACTATCAGAAGGAAATGAAGATGACCATGAAGGGAAAGAAGGAGATCTGGTGACTCCTCAAAGAGCTCTTGTAAAGTTCGTCGAGCATCCTTCGGAGTCAGACGAAAACAGCGGAGATGAACCTTCACATCTTAGTCGCGAAGTCACCAAAGAAATACGAAGGAGAAGAAAGACTATTGTTAATTCTTTTCGACTCGCAGAGCTGGTTCCGACTACGAACACACCACACTCAAACTACCGGCGAAAATCGGTTGTTGTTCTGACGACAGAAACTGTGATAGATGCAAAAGCTGAACAACAGTAAGTAGTGTGCTCACAGCTAAGCAGATTCAGTATTTCTCAATGAATTTAATGAACCTGGCGTGTTTTGGAAATCGTTGGAAATGCAATTGGTCGCGGCTGCACGTTCTTTGTCGCGTTCCGACATCTTGTTAGAACTTCTAACTTAACATGAAGATAGAGGTAGCAACATAATTATAACCCTCCAGATTACATAAAGAATGTACGAAATATCTGTAGAAAATACCATCTGAGCTACACAGAAAGCACAAGAGACCTCAAACTCCACTTTCGCTTATTTACTCGCTAAATTAGTCTGTATTATTACTAGATCCTTGGAAAAGGGGTTTATTAAATGAATATAGTAAAAGAAGAACCTCAGTCTGCAGGCCGTGTAGTGCATATCTAAGCATTGCTCGGATGTACGCGACTATATACGGGGCCAATGCTTGAAACATCAGCTTTTTGCCTTATCAACTACTAAGTTGATAGTTAACAAAGTAAAACATTGCAGAGCATTTGTACAAGTTTTAAAGTGATTTTTGAACATCACTGTTTTGTTTTTTTTCAGCTTTAATGAAGGTGTTACACTATCAGATTGGGAGGACCATAACCAGGCTATAACATCATTTAACAAAGCTATTTCTCTAAAACCAGAAGTGGTCAAAAACTACATTGCAAGAGGTGAAAGTTACTTGCAAATATGTGACTTTCAGTCTGCGATTTTAAACTTCAAGAAAGCCTGTATACTGGATCCAGACAATGATCAAACATATTCCAGATTAGCGTTTCTGTACTTTCTTCAAGGACAATGTTTATTTGATGAAAAACTTTACAGTGAAGCGTTGGAATCCTTTTCAAGAGCAGCGGAAATGAAACCTGAAATGATTGGTTATCACACAAGAAGGTAAGAGACTTTTCTGTTGAACTTAACTTAATTTTAAGTTGATTAACATTTGATTTTATCTTTGTTTACAAGTAGTTCTGTCATTGTAGTGCAATTGCTGTGAACAAGTTCTTGACTCAGTCTGTATTCAAGTGCTGTATACCTGTCTACACAGACGTTATTATTTTCAAATATGCAAATTTGATGTGATTTTGCTGGTGGAAGTACGTTTGTGTATTATTGATAGTACAGTTGAACCTCTCCACAACGATCACCTTGTGGACAGAGGAAAGTGTCCATTGTAGAGAGGTGACCACTATAGGGAGCTAGGGGTGTAATATAACACTTGCTTGTTTTTGGGGGTGCAACATTTCTATTTTTTAAAAAATGCTTACCGTAGCATACAAATGCATGCACAATTAACATAATCAAAATCAAAATTAACAAAATCAATATAAAATGTACGCGTGTATTGATCAATAAAACTGAAACCAAACAAAAACAGAGACCAACGACACTTGGTACAGATCAAGTTTCATGACCTTTTGCAGTAAAAAATGGGTTTTGGTATACATCCTTCATCAGTCAAGGTTAATGGTCAAGAGGTTATTTTGGCTGTTGGGATGCACTTTAGTGGCCATTTCTATTGTGGAGAGGTGGCTGTTGGGAAAGGTTGAAATAAGAGTGAATGTACATGTATGGACCATATGCTGGGACAAAAAAGTGGCCGTTGTAGAGACAGGTGGCTGTTAGTGGAGGTTTGACTGTGACACTGCAGTGTCTGCTGTGCTCCAGCATTCAACATGCAACAGGTTTTTTTGTTGTTGTTGTTGCCAAATACTACAGAGTTTTCTGAGCCATGGCTAGTACATGTACATGCCTTCTATGTGACTGACCTTGAAGTTAACATTTCCCTTAAGCATTTGTGAAAGTCAGACTATCGATCTTAGTACACATACTCCATACATGTGCGGAGTAGATTATACATGGTGTATAATTATACACAATTATATATGCAATTGTAGATTCCATGCAGTAACACTTCCCAAGGGCTCCAAGTTTACTATTTTCACCACACTGTATTCCTAATATGTTTTTTGGTGTTATGGAAACTTATTAATAATTATTATACCGTAATGATTTATGTTTGATAATTTTTGGATTTAATAGCGTGGCTTGCTTGGCTGCCCTTCAGAGACATGGAGAATGTTTAGCACTTGTAAATAAAAGACTAGAAGAAGAAACTGAGAACCCAGACCTGTTTATCATGAGAGCAAGACTACATGAACTCTTCCGTAATGTGAGTACAACATCGTTGAATGGGCAGGATTTCTGTCCAATAAAAGTTTGTTCTGAGAGTACAAATTAGTGGTGGCTAGTCACTAACATAACATCGACAGTGTAACTAATACAATCATGTACACGTAAATACTGTATCGTAGACTCTTGATGACTTACAAACATGTATCCCACCTGTAAATAGTCTTCTTTGCAATGTGTAGTTCCAGAAAATATCCATACCTCCCCCACAGAAAGAATTTTTTCCAAGACCCCCCACCCCTCTGGAAATTCCTATTAAACTTCACATTTTAAATTTTTTGTTCTTAGCGTGAAGAGATCCCCCCACCCCCCAGGAAATTTCAATCCCTTCTGTGGGGGGAGTATGGATATTTTCTGGTACTGCACAATGAATGGATTGATACAATTGTACATGTATATGTATATTTGAAAGAGTCAATACAGACACTGACCTTGATCATGGTCGGAACCAGTAAATTGTCAGCACCAAAAAAATAAGGGATCTCATATTTCAAGGAGCAGTTGGAAGCATTTTAAAAGGAGTATAATTTTACTTGTACAATTTAAAAAAAGTGAAACTCAACTATTTTATGGTAAGTGAACTCTTTATATGTTTTATAATTATTTCTTTATTTTTAGTCAACTCTCTGTTACTATGATGCTAAAGATGCACTCGCTCTTGCCCCTGAGAATGCAGAAGCTAAAACTTTGATGGCTTCACTTGAGAAAAAAGCAAAGGACAGCAGACAACAGGTGAAAAAATTATCAATTCTCAATGTTGACTTGTTTTATATACACTGTACAAGTATCTGAATTTGATCATGACTGAAAATACATGTACGTGTCCTTACAAATCATGTAAATATATGTTTTTCATTAGTTGAAATATACATGTAGTCTTTAAGGGCTCTTAAATAGGCACTGTTTCAGCAGACATTCATTGGGGAGGAGAGATTGAGTGATGAGCCTTTCTGACTGTGTAGGAGGGTACGTAAAAGTGGGTGGCCACTAGATACATGCTGCTGGGGGCACAGTATTACAGGTGAACCTTGCCTAGATCTGTCCTGGAAATCATTTATTGATTTTCTTAGCTTGCTTTTCTCTCATAGGCCATACAGTTACATCTAATGGGCAAAATCAAAGAAGCTCTCTCTAAAATATCCATTGCCATAGAAACCAATCCATCAGTGGCAGATTTTCATGTCTTTCGGTAAGTATGGCTCAAACACTGTCTTATGAATCAATATCACTGGAAAGAAGACTGTCTTGCATTTACTTTGTATATATTCATTAGCTACATGTCTGCACATTAAAACTTGCAGAAATTACAGGTATCAGACAAGTAAATTGTTCAGAATGTAATTAGATATTTAGAGCTACCTGTAAGAGCATCTTTTAGTAAGCAATATTCTTTGTTTTTGACTTGAAATCTATTCGACATGCCAGCTGACTGTTTTTTTTTCCAGTGGTGCGCTTCATAGAAGGATGTCTGATTTTAATGCTGCCATAGACGATTATCTCTTAGCTATGGACAAAACGGACCATGAAGAATCTAACAGCACATACAAAGAGGCACAAAGACAACTTCTTCTGTGCTATAATGACTTTGCTGTGGAATGCTTCAGGTCAGAACAGCTTAGGACAACGCCTAGTAAACAATGAATTGTTATTTTACCTTCGAATTTTGCAGTGCAAGGTATCAGAACTTGCTCAAGCTAAAAATGTAATACCAGCATTCAATTCCAAATGAAAATACCGAAAATTAGCCGCCGTCGTTTGTGTTCTTCAAAACATGCAGAACTTAGTCATGCGGAGAGGACGACGAAGAAATGTACAGACATTTATTACGGACGTGCAAAGCCACTGTTCTTCTCATTAATACCTTTTGTAAGGTTGCATTCTCGTTATCACTGCCGTCGTGTATTGCTTAAGCTCTTTATTAATGTTAATGTAAGTCAAGAAACTTGCACTGTGGTTGGCTTTTTAGACCATCTCAGATTCTGTAAATTTAACCCTGATCTGACTGGTCAATTAAACATTCATTCTTGTTTCAAAGAGACTTGCATACTAGCTGTTATAAGTTTGACCATAATATGACTGTATTTATAATACTCTTTTATTGTGTTCCTTAGGAAAGGATTCTATGATGAGGCAGTTGTTCTGTTAAACAAAGCAATCAAAGGGGAAAAAAATGAAAAAGGACTTTACATTAACAGAGGAGGTATTTGTTTAAAAAAAAAAAGTAACAAACGATTACACTGACTGCTCAAGAGTTACCATAATGAATAAGATCAATGTAAATAAGACTCTTTGTACACTGTACGTACAACTAAATCAGTATTCGTATGGTAAGTGCATTTTTACTCGATTCGTTTACTTACAGTCCTCTTTTGACAGGAGTTTAATTGAAAAGATTGTTGTTGTTTATATATCTTCAATTAAACGAGTTAAAACAATTATTAAACTGAAAACTTGGGTGTAAGGTGAAAGAGAGTCAGGTGAATAGCTAGGTGAAAAACTAGTACATATATTTTTTGTGATCAAAGTTAAGTACGGAAAACTCAAACAACAGACGCAAGAGATCTCATTTTTCCCCCTCTGTACCCGTCAGGCATTCCCTTCTCACACTACTCATACATGTCTGTACATGTAGCTGTTTAAAACACAGGCCTGCAGTTACAATGCTGAAATAAATGCAGCAATCGTTAACTTTAATACATGCTTGTACTTCCTGCGGTACCCATGACTTTATCGACTTTATCATTGCCTTCGCAGATTGTTTTTTCCGCCTGAATGAGTTGCACTTCGCTCTATCCGACTACCAACAGGCGCTGGAGATGGATAGCAGTGACTGGTCTGTCCGCTGCAGACTGTCCATTGTCTACAACGAGTTTGGAATACTGGAGTACTACGACAGGCATTACCTGGAAGCTATTGATCACCTGACCACGTGTATTCGATACAACCCGCGCATTGGAGCTTACTACTTGTCACGTGCCAGGGCTCGTTATATGATAGAGGTGCGTGTGTCTTGTAGAATCGGCAATAGCGATACAAGTCTTTCCTCGAGAGAAACACGCTGGAGTTCCACGCTAATTACATACCTCTACTCTCTCTAAGGCCCCTTCCACACTTAACGCCGGAGTGCAATTTCATTTCTGCTGTTAGGCGTATCGTCCACACTATTCCGTCACGAAAACGGAGCTTTTCGAAAACTCTCTTCAAACTGGAGGAATTCGCTTTTCGTTTTCGTGTGGACGGAAAACATTTTGAAAACAGAGCCCTTCGAAAACGATGACATGACGATATGTGATTTGCCTGCCCGCCTGAGGTTTTTTTAAACACAAATGACCGGTGATTGTTGCGTTTTCAAATTCCTCCGGCGTAGTGTGGATGCCGGGCCTAAGTTGTGTTTTTGCTGTTCAATCTTGGACGTCGTGCGGGCGGGGAAAGAATTTCATTTTGTGGGCTTTTATCAAGCGTATTAAGTGTTAATTGTTTGTTTCTTTATTTACTTTTTTCCAGGACTTGGACGGTGCTCGACATGACGTCCTTGTTTCACTCTATTTAGACCCTGAGAACAAGGAAATTGTGTCGATTTTTTCACGGCTGTTTCCTGGACGCGCGATAACTGACGTCATGAAGAGTCACATGGGAATAGCAGCCGCACGTCAGGCCGAGGCTTCCATCCGGGAAACCAACAGTTACCAAGAGCTGTCCCAGCATGCCACAGGTACAGCACAGCTACTATGACTAATCTGGTCGGACATAACTTACACTAACCTAACACATAATACAAGGAAAAGAATAGGAGGAAAAAGAAATAATTGAAACTAGAAAATAAATAAAATAAATAAATAAATATACATTTATATAGCGCCATTTTCCACTAATTGTCCATGGCGCTTTACAATACTACAGGTGGCACAAAAGATTACCCAGTGTTCAGTGTATCAGCACAAAATCCTTTGCATTATTTGACATTGACATTTTTACATTGTACACTTTGTCAATATATTTGTTGTGAACGTTTCCTCTTCTTTAGTAATGATTGTTAATAATATAGACAGAGTGGGAAGCAAAAAGTCATTGAAGAAAAGAGCATTGTTGACAGATTTGCATAAAATATGTGGCAAACATTTCCACGCAGAACATGAAAACAAGAAATGAGTAGAACATACAGAAAATCTTCAATGGAACTTTTCTTGGCTTCTTTCAGGTGTGAAGAATTCTGAAGCAACAGCCAAGTTTAGCGGTAAATCTGTTCTACCACCGATTCGTGGCTCTGTTTTTCCAGAAATACGAGCCTGTATGGAGGAACAGGACTTCCACATCAATATTATAAAGGGAAAGAAAAAGGTTAGTCCAGGCATGCAAAGACGAGGAAACGGTTTCCAAGTCCAAAGTACCTAAATTTACATTCTGTTGTAGAGTTTTGTTAACATGCGTCATCTAAATCTAAATCTTTACTGTGGGAGGAAGTCCCTAAGCGTGATATATGCACCCAGGGACACGGTCAGCAGTTACTTAATCGTACATGCAGTAGTGACTTGTACATATTAGGCCATTAATGTCTACATGTAGGTCCCAGTATCAGACTAAATTCGTACCGTTTGTAAAAGTTAAGAACTTTGCAAATGAAGTTTTGGGATGCGGTGGAAAAAATACAAGTGATTTACCGTAAACTTCCGAAAGTAACGACTCCCCGAAAGAAGCGACCCCCCGAAAGTAGCGACCCCTCGAAAGTAGCAGCGCCCCGACAGTAACGTTGAAAAATCATGGACGCTAATAAATCCTGAAAGTAGCGATCCCATCACGTACCCCTCACTGAAAATAGTGAGACCCAGGTTCAATAGTATATTTATTTTGCGAATCAATAATCAGGTGAAAGTTACGTATGGTTTTTAATTTAGGCACTCAACAACAAGGAAAGATATCGCTTATGCCACGAAGCGTTGTGAGATGTCAATTTGTGTATGTGTATGTGTGTATGTGTATACTTAATTGGCCACTCCCCATCGAGGCTTTTCAGGACCAATGTAAACAAACAATGACAAATAAATATTCAAATAAACATAACTAGGTTAAGAATCCCAACTGGCGGGAGGCAGACGAGTTGGCTATTTACAAGCGCAGCCGAGAAGTTGAACTTGGGGTTACCGAGAACAACATCAGCTAGCGGTCAGAACGGGATTTGAACCCGGGACCTAGGGATTTCAAATCAGGCGCTCTAACCACTCGGCCACGCTGCCTCGGCCACGCTGCCTCCAAGTCATGTTTCATCAGTTAATGTTGCGCCGTGTTAAAACAAAACCCGTAGAATTTTCATCAAATAACAGGAACGTATTGGAGCAAACTTTGATTCAAATTAATATCATTTTCAAGTAGATCGTATTAAAAGGAATGTTTCTTGAATTTTAAATTGAAAACTCGACCATCGCACTGAGGCATGGATACAGCAGACTAACACAGCAGTGAGTCAGTTTACCGTATCTGACTGTAACGAGGGTCGCTACTTAGTTTACAGTATCACGTTTAGGAGATGCACCTCCAAACTCTTAGAAACGTGTGCAGATATATCTGTCTAACGTGAGAAAACAAAACAAACAAGTGATAAAGAAAAGAAAAAAAATCTTATCTTTATACTATTCTTTTGTTTTATTTCAGGCTACGAAGGCTTTGCACAAGGCGTTAAGTGCTCGTCAAGATCTGAGTTTCAAAGGTCCTAGAGTCCAGTCTACCTTATCAGTGCCAACCGAGAGAAGTCTGGTGAAGTTTGGAGGGCTGACCGAGAAAAGAAGTAAAGATCAAAAAGCTTTGGTTCACCTAGCGTAGCAGCCATGAGAGAAAAAAGAAAAATCGATTTATTTGCTGGTATTGATACCAATAATGGACACGACAAATTTTTAAACCCATTCGTTTGAGTCTTATCAAAGCAGAAATCCCCCTTGCCATTGAAAATCTTTTACCTTAGTTGTGGATCAGTATTGTATTTTAGGGATTTGAAGAAAAGTTGCAAACAAGTTTGAGAACAGCACATTTACGTTATTTAGGAGCAGATATTTATATTGTACAAGTGTAAAATATATAAATTTAATTTCGTAGAACTGAAATGAGGTTGATTAATTGTATTTTCTACAACACAATGAAACAGAATAAAAAGACTTAAAACCTATTGTTCCGTTAGCTTGTCTGTGCCTCGAAACACTGTGCCTACTACGGTGGTAAAAACACGTACAAACATTAACAACGCTAATACTTTATTTCTGGTGCGTTTTATAATAACTTACAAAATTATTAATATGAGACATCCTCAAAAATAAATACTTAGACTATCTTTTAAAGTTCAAGCATCAGTCCAAATCCTCTTGCTAAAAGAATAAGAAACAACCAAGTGAGAATAAGTGTTTGATTTATCCTGTATCGAAATGTCTTGTACTTCTTTCGCGAGCTCGGTAGTTCCTACGATTTCATTTTTACGCGGCACTTACTGAAAGCAATAGTTATTTTACCTTCTCTTTGAGAACTATACGAACGAATTTAAGGGGTTTAGCGTTTTCATTTGTTTAAATAATCTCTTCCTACATCATACTAAGTTGAAATTCTTAAAAATACTGTTTAAAGTTAAGGCGTAATCAGAAGCAAAATACTCTCTTGATAATCTAAATACAAATCTGGATGAAAGTTTGCGTTAAAGTGGCTCGCTAATAACTGAATTATTTGCACCTTTGAATTATTCAATTGTTCTCCATATGTCAGAAAATGATATGCCTTCTTGTAGTAGCATAACATTTCTGTAAAATAACCTTTACTCATATGAGTCAAGTACCCTAACCCTAACCCTAATTAGAAAGCAGTGACAGGTAATTTATTTCGCATGATTAAATACATGTTTCTCAATCAGAACAAAAAAAATGTTACTGCGAGCAGGTGACGATCTGTTGCTGCTGGAAAATGTATTAAAATTGATAATAAATCGGTTTTGTACGGAAACAAAACTGAATTACCATTCAGTACCAGAAAAAGTTTTGGCATTTATTATCGACGTCAGTGATCATCAACAAAAGCGCATTTTATCGTACTGTGCGGGAGCTGACGTCATATCAATTCAAAGCGTTTTAAGTTAAGTATCTAAAAATTACTTGTCAAATTAGATTTCGTAAAATTCAAATTGGTCGTCCTTCTTTGTGTATTTCCCGTGGTGTCCCGCGGGAGTCACAACAGCGTCTGACTTTCGCAATGAACGCAGGCGTCTCGTTTTTGGCTTGATGTACTTTCTCGACAACAGATTCTCTAAACTGTTTGCTGATTGAAAGCGCTCTTGCTCAATACTCGTGCTTGAAGACGCAAACACTTTGGCCTCGAATCTTCTATGTGCTTCCGGTGTCTCTGGAGTGATAGTAATTTCTGGGGCTTCCACGATAGAATTGTTGCGTGAGTGTTGAGAGGAATGGGCGCTAGAGTGTACAGAAGCATTAAACTGCATGCTTGACCTGTTGGATCTGCGCTCGTTGATATACCCCACAGCTCCGACATGCGCAATACTAGTACTCATTGTCACTAGACAAGAGTGTATTTTGTCCTTGTCGCGATTTTTTCCGTATCCGTAAAATGTCCCCTCTGAATCGTGAATACTTTTCACGAGTAAAATGCCGACGACCGTTAACATGATCGCAGAACAAGCCAGCGGTATTCCAATGAGTATTCCAAGCTCTGTAGCTCTCGAGTAAGGCAGGCTGGCTGTGCTATCTACAAACAACAACAAAAAAGAAAGACAGCTTTACTTCAATAAGGCTTGAACCGTTATACTAGACTAGTGGACAAGGAGATCAATGAAAAAAAAAATATAATAAAACGTTAAAAAAGAATACAGTTTCCGTGCAATTTTTATGCGCGTCTCCAACTGTCCAACGTAATTCATATTGCCAAAAACATTGTTGCTGTCATTCTCGTCCCCAGAGGCCGCGCTCCTTTTGGTCAGCACCAAGAATCGCGACCTCTGGCCGGTTCCAACACCTGAAGTCCGCGATCCACGGACTTCCCGTCACTCTGCGCATGCTCAGAGTCAAGTCTGACAAATCTGATTGGTTCCGGTCTCATTCTATTGTGTTTGGAAAGCCAATCAGAACCGGAATCTCACTCTGACTGGACCTGTCCAGAGGTCGCGATTCTTGGAGCAGACCAAAAGGAGCGCGGCCTCTGGGGACGAGAATGTGCTGCTCTAGAAAAGGTTGTAAACTGGAAAATAAAATTTCTAAATGACCCGAAATATTTTTGTCTTTCATTCGGGATTTTTCAGAGGTTTACAGCCGATTATTTTACAGACTTGTTTTAGTGAAGTTGTCCCAAACCTGCACCAAAAGATTTTCAGTGACTCACCTTTCTTGCAGATGTAAGGAAGCTGCTGTTCGCATGAAGTGTCTTCCCACCATCCTTTGTGAATCATTTGTACGCATGCGCCCGTCTGGTCTGGTTCACCTGGTGCCCAATTCTCGTACGCAATCGGTTTATTGTCAATCCAATGGAGTTTAGAATCTGACGATAGTCTTTCCATTCCCAACCATATCTTAATTTTGCCAGGTTGGCCAATAAATTTCTCAACTAAATTAAAAATTTTATCATTTTCGTCTTTACTTGTTATCGATATCAGATGCGCCGAGCTTATGGCGCAAAATCGTTCAGCATAATTGAATTTTCTAGCTTCTGTCACAACTCTGTAACAGAGATCTCCATCATGAATCCAGTGCTCATCACATATACCTAACAAAAACAAAGTGACATCAATTAGGACATGTTTTCAGTTTAGCTTGGGCGGACAAACCAAACGAAAACCTTAAAGATATCTTGTAAACAAGCCATTAAAACGCTAAAAAAGTGACACGGAGACGTGTTTCTCCGGAGACATTGTTTGCGTCAACGTACAAATCTCCTGCCAGAAATTTTAGTCTCCCCTCCCCCTTTTTTATAAAATGAATATGCGTTTTTGCGAGAATTTCCGAATCGAAGCGCCTGTAAGTCGTCGCCTGAGGACGACCCGGATGTTGAACTTTCAGATTTATTCCTGAATTAATGTAAAAGCCATCAACGAGATGTTTTTGTTTCACAGTAGAATAAGATAATGCAAAGTTACAATCGGACGATAACTGAAATCGATGATGTTTTTCTTCTAAATTCATTTTAAAGACGTAATAGTGTATTTAAAATATATTACTTTGGCGTTGCTGTTCTGAAACTTAGATCTACACCCAGGTTGAAAAAATTCACAGTTTTTTTCTTGTCTTTCTTCTGTTTTAAAGAATAATTCACTCTTAGGTAAATATCTTCTTGAACGATTAAGTGAATGAAAGGGACAACCTGTTATAAGTTTAGTGTTAGAGAAGGAGAAGTTAAAATGTCATGTTGGATTTGTTTCGGAGAAAACGAAACAGCACGAGTGAATGTTGGGATCTTCCAAAATAAAGGACTTCCATCTTACCTTGCAAATGTGCTAACTTTGTTTTTGTGACAGGCGTATTAATTTGAAAACTTGCAGTTTGTGAAGTCAATTCATTAAGTGCTTTAGACGCTGTAATACTCGCGTTTAACGTTCTTGAAAAATCGTTCGCAATTGTTGCTTGAAAACTTGTCAGTGACGGAGTAACGTTGTTTACACTGGGTAGAAGAGAATATGATGGTGTTGGTGAAAGTGTCCCTATGGCAAATTCCCAATGAAAGACCGCTGTTGCTAATAAATGTATTTCCAAAGACGTGTTTCTTTTGATTAGCAAGTTAATGAAGAGTAGAAGAAGCAGCTTTAAGAAAACGTTCTCCAACTGAAGACGTGAGGTTAGCTTTGATCCGTTAAAGAGTGTTCTTGATCCATCCATGATGAATTGAGAAATTATCTGAGATCCTGTTGGAAGTTCGTAAGTGCTACAGCCTGGATAAAGAATAAAAGAATACAAAATTTGATCAAGGGTCACTGCATCATTTCAATTAATGAAAGTAAATATATTTTACACCTTGCGGAGCAGTCTAAAGCAGCTTCTAACATTTAAGCACCGGCAAAGGGACTCGTTCGGTATTTCACGGCAACCTTTTAAATGTCCTTTTCCGCGAAGAAAGTTTAGATTTTTATCAGACGGGCGTATTTCCTGACTATATTTGCAAGTATTCATCGGAGATAGCTAGAAAAAAAAAGTAGATAAGGTGTCTTTAAAGGTCTTTAAAGCACGACTTAATGCATCCCTTTCAGTGATATCATCTCAACTCCCATGCAAACTTCGTACAGGTTATCGCGCCGAACGATTAGATTGAATTTTTCCCTGGCTATTTAAAAATTAGCGATCGAAGTACGTTCTTTTAGTTGTGTTGCCAAACTCTAGAATTCGTCTGCACCCAGATCTTCGAATTTCAGGAAGATTGCAACGTTTTCTACGTGTGCGCTCTCGGCGATTCGAAGCTACTTTGAGTGCGCTCTATCATATTTTGCAATTCCAAAACTAGAAATAAGTTCCCAAAGTTCTGTACATGGCTTTTCACTGATCCCGTAAAGGAAAGATTTCTTAATATCTACCATCTGTCACGTTGTATTGGTTGACTGAAAAGACGAAATATGTTATTAACTGAGTTTGTTTTTAAACCTACAAACCCGAGACTTCGTGGCTTTTTTTACCTTACAGAGCAGTGTAAAGCAGCTTCTAATATTTAAGCACCAGCAATAAAGTTCTTACTTACTTGTAACAAAGAATCAGTCCCTTCTAAAATTGTCACAAGTGATAGATTAATCTCATGAGATGAAAAGTTTTAGTTTATAATAACCTATAAACATCAGGCTGGCAAATCTAATTGCATGACGTGCGATAAATCTAACTACGTACAGAGAGACTGAGGCTTACAAACAACTGTTCTTAGTTTTGTTTTGTTTTTGGCGTCACGTACGTGTTTTAGAAAATAAATTCCTCGACCCATTCATCTATTCTCTTGTCACTCGACATCTGAACCACACAAGCCGTACAATAGGGATTCGATCTGGTAAAGCAGGTTAGATTTGATAACGATGAAATGTTCATTTTGTCACAAGCGTAGATCACACTCAATTCGAACCCATGACCTCCCCGATACCGATTCGGAGAGACTCGTGGTGAGATTTTAGTTATTTAACAGCTCTTTTGAATGAAAAACTGTCGTAACTTACGAAACGCTTTCCATTTACATTATCTTGGCCTTGCCAGCTGCTAAATTCATACAAAGTCACGGTACATCCCCTCAGTGAACCCGCAGAGACACATGTTGTTCTTTTGCCGTTTAGTTTACGACCCTCGTTTATCACAGCGTTACTTTGCTTCGATAAGTTCAAGAGGAATCTCTTGCTGACCGACGAGCGAACACATCAAGCCAGTGCATGATCCGCTGTCCGAGCGGGTGACCGCCATTATTGTCGATTTTCATGTTTCTCTCTCTCTTCGTTCCTCGATCGCCGCGAGGCGGCAAACGGGAAAGAAGACAACTAAATTTTTCTTTAGGCTTCTCAATTCAATCCTAACACGACGTCGCAAATTTCTTGGAATAAACTTTTGTGTGCGAGCCTAAAGAATGCGCTACTATGACTTGCGTCACTTTGGTGAACGAGATTATTTACTGAAGAGTCACATGAAGATCCTACAGCGATTCTAGCAAACTGCATATTGAAACAAGCATTGAAATATGCTGTTGTTTTAAATGGAGCTAATGCCCAAAAACTAAAATCGACTTGACACTGAACACATCATGGATTACATTTTCAATGCTGTCATGTAGTTTCTTCGTGGCCCTTTTGTTTTTCCTGCAAAATGACTAATCTTTATATAACACAGTATTTAATTCATTATATTATATTTGTATCTTACCTTTCCTTGACTGATATTCAACAGGCCGATGAGCAATCTCGTGATTCTGTTTGCAACATTGGCTTTGAACTTTGTCTCCGCTTTGAGGTTTTCCCGTCACAAAACAACAGCTAGAGGGAAATATGAAGTTTACCAAATCTCTTAGTGCTCAATGTTATACTGACTATACTTCCTCATCTTCAGTATTATCTAACCGCGACGAGATTTCTCTACTATATAATAGACAGATAAATCTTAAACAAGGGTTTGTGACCTCAACCCACGCAGACAGGAAGACAAAATATCTCTTGTTTTCCTCAATCTGTCGTGGCAAGGTCTTTGTTATTTCAAAAACCCTGTGTTATAAGCCTTTACAAACACAACAGTTTTCAACGCCATGTTAAACAACGTAAACAGTAAGGTTTTTTTGACGCGACGTCGACCAGTTCGCTTGAACTGATTTCTGTTTCGCGTAAATTTATTGTTTTTCATTGATTAGGAAATGTAATTTCGCTAATCTGATATTATGTGACTTTCGTTTGTTTGCGTGTTTTTTTTTATGCAGGTCGCAATAAAAAAAAGAAAACAGAACGTTTAACTTAGCGTAACGTCATGTGGGGGAGGGGGTGGGGGTTCATGTGCACACCAGGGGTGCTTATAGGGGGATTCATGCTGACGTCATTGTTCACATTGTTTACATTTTTGCTCATTTGCATACGGTTTTGCGTACAGAAGGAAACATGTTAGATATGAATTGACTCCAGGCAGCTAAAGAGCTAAAGAAACTTAATACATGGTGAAATTTTGAGCTCTTTGGGTGTAATATTCAAGGAGATATTGTCTTTCAAAAACTGCAAAATTTCTGGGCGACAAAAACAGTAATGAGCTCATACATACTTGGTCAAATTTTAAGTTTTCAGACCCATGTTGCACAAAAAGTATTCAATTAATCAGGCTCATATTAATTGGTGGAGGTAATCGTACTATGGCCTTTCAATATTCAGAACTGATTCATATGTAGCTCCATCAGAAACTGAATTGCTTATGCTAATGAAGCAAATATTGTAAACAAGGATTCTCCTATTCGGCTCCTGATTATAAGCTAATTCGTGTATTTAATTTTGATTGCCGTTTTGCAATTTTTCAGTGAGGCTTATGTTTTTTTTAAGTTTCAGATTGGAGGACCAGCTAGACAAAGATTCTGTTCTCTTTCTGCTCGGTGGTAGACGAGAGGGAACCTCTGCTCGCAGGGTAGACTATGACTAAACAAACTCTACTAAACATAAACAGTGAAACAGAAAATTAAAACCCGTGGTGCGAAGATCTATTTCACTCCATCAATATGCTTTTAAAAATACCTTGCGTAGATATTTAACATGCCACCGTTCATCAGTAGAAGTGTCTGTCCCTGATTGGGTTGAGTTATAACCAAGTTGTCTCTTTGATGCCAAGACATACTTTGTACTAGTGATCCCAATACAAGGACAAGAGACACACAGCTACGCATGGCCCCATGAATTCCTCAAGGAACGACAACATGAAGGAGCTGGAGACAAGAAAACTGGTCAACACTCTGCATAAAAAAATATTAGACTTCTAAAGCATTATCCTTTAAAACTTCACACTTAATTATGATTTTCCCAAATAAAAACCAGGAACAACGACCGAATCAGCACTAAAACAAACAAGCAGAAAGCAAAGAATCAACTGCTGTGATTTTTGGAATGAGACTAAGAAAACAAACTGACAATGAATCTAAAAATTTGAAATGCAGGAAAAGTTGATGTGACGTGACTCGATTTTTTGCCGACTTAATTAAATGTAGATGTGAATGTAGGGGTTGTAAATGCAGTTTCGTTTTGGTTCACTCATTCAGAGAGTGATAAAAACAGAGGCCGAGAACAACGAGGAGGGGCCAAAGACAAAACGCCCTCTATATTGAGGACAAAACAGTGAAGCAAAAACAACAACAAAAAAACCAGCTAAATAGCCTCAAATCAGCCTAGAAACCAAAGGGAACTAAAGAAATACACACCTGAAGCAATATAGGCATACTTTTAGTTCTTAAGGAGTTCAGTATACAACCGTTTTCCCATACAAAAGGGTTCTTGTATTTTTTACTTGTTTCGACTGTTCGTATACATAATGTGAATACTAGTGTTTGTACAGGGACGTTTATTTGCGAACTTGGGCCACCTGTGGTCAGTTGTACCAGGCTCTTGGTTGTACTCATCTCCGTTAAAATGAGTTGTTCCAGTTTGAAGACAAATAAATTTCGGTCACTCGATCTGACCCTGGCCCGGAGATCAACGAAACCAATGCGTTCACAATTATTAAATGCCTTGAGTTCATTTTGCAAATTCCCCATTCTTTCAAGTATTATGGACTTAGAGTGATGTCTTTCGAATAAATAAAAAATTCATTCAGCAAATGTCCGCCATGTTTACTGACTTGCCAAGATGGCAAAGATGGCGAGCTTAGTAGCCAAGCTTAGAGATGTTATTCACCGCCTAGCTTGGTGAATATAGTATCATAAGCCCAACTTTTCGACCAATCAGCGAGTCCAATTCTTGAATTTCCCTCTGGAGATTATTCTAATTAGCTATTATCAAGTCGATATCAAGAAATACGCTGTTATATGGCACACTAATCTAAGATGAAAAGGAGACCGAATTTTGCAATACGGACAGCCAAGATGGACGGCTCTCGAATTAGTTTTTTTTTCTCGACTTGATTTTCCAAACATCGCAATGAAATTTCTTACTAAGTAGCAAGATTTTTTCCTTCATATTTGGTAGTCTACTTCAGTTCAAACGAAAACAATTTCTTAAGTTTGACGCGCTTAAACCGAGAAGAGATCGTCGCAACGCATTGATTTATCAGCTGAAGTCATAAGAGACATTATAATAAATACATTATTGAACTAGCTTGGTCGGTCCGTACAGAGGGTTCGAAACGAACGTTTGTTTCGCTCTGTTTATGAACCTAACCAGCGGTTTGGTCCGTAAATTTACCAAGACACCAATATTTCTTCAATACGGACCTCAAGCTTGTTCAACTGAACAAATATGTAGCGTTGCGCTGATAAATGCAAATTCCACCGGTGATTAATGTTGTTCTCTTCGCCAGACAACATTTCTCAGATGAACAGTGAAGACAAAGAAAGACACGAAACAACATTTTGCTGAACCCTTATCCTAGTCAAGCAACAAACAATCCGAAACCGGATTTGCCTGCTGATGTTATGAACTACACAACAGTTGGTAAGACCAAATCAACATATCGAAACATGAGATAATTTGCCGATTCTTCTTTGGTAGTTCAGTTTAATTTACGATTGTTTATAATGATGAAATACTACGAAAACACTTACTGGGCGGACTGAAGTTTTCAAAGCTCCAAAGACCTCTAAAGCTTTTCTCACATTCAGCAATCACAAATTCTCATTGATGGAGTAATTTCGTTCGTATGAATATTAAAACTGACTTGAAGAGCTGTGACGGGTTGCATTTTGACCGGAATGACGATTTAGCAAATTTCGAGATAATGGGACTCGTGAGTTAGTTAAAGAATAAACTTGGTAAATTACATGTGCATATGGTGTGACAGGAATTGTAAGAAGCTCAAACACTGAACGACATTCGGCATAGCTTATGCTTGTGTTGGCGGTCAGTATCACCATCTTCTTTCGTTTTAGCTAATAACTTTGGAACTTATACATATTCAGCATGTTAACACAAAGCAAACTGTATTTTGAAGAGTACAAAAGCAAACATTTCATACCCAACACTGCACGTAGGTTTCCTTTCCAATATTCAAGCGAGGTACTGTGCGGTTGCATGAACTTGTTAAGCGGCGAACAACGTTCGGCGGAACTTGATACATCCACTGTGAATCCCATAAACTATGTGCAAGTTTTAATCAAACAGTAGCTACCACTTTGCCTATTGTCTTGTTAACTCTACTAATATTTGAATAACAATGAAACCTGGAAATAAGTTACGTCGAGAAAATGACTATTATGAGTTTTAAAGAATTTCATATTTATTTTTCGATACGTATGTCGTGTCGATTGTTTATTTTTCAAGGAAAACTCTTGTGGAAATCATGAAAAACGGCCTTAAATTTAAAGCATTAATTTTTTGTTTGTTTTACAAAAAAGACATCTGTGATGTTATTGCTTTCTCAAGTCCTATTCTGGCGCTACAGGAGGCATGTTTTGAAGCCACGTTAAAATAATTGCAGTTGACCGAGAATTGATAAAAACATTCATATGCAGGTAAATCAGGGAAATTTTTAAACAACAGAAAACAACACCGTCAGTGTTCCTAAGCCATTATTCTTCTTGTAACTTGAATATAAATAAGTTCAAAAACATTCCTGCCAACGTGTCGTTTCAAACATGAACTTTTTTATTCATAAGCTGATACAAATGTTTTTTAACTGTAAAAATATATCGCATTTCGAATTCTGACCTTTCTCGACTACAAGAATTCATTTTTATTACGTCAACGATGTTATAAATTCTTAAGAAGCATCAAAAATAGCACACAAATATAATGGGTGAAGTATTTCTTGCTGCTTTTGAATGTTGTCGAGGATGACTTCTAAAAGTTAAGTAGTACTGACAAGGCAACGAAAAAAATTATGTAGCGTCATGGGCCTTCAGAAATAAGCTTACTCAGTAGTTCGAGCTAATATCTCTCTATTTTAAAACCCCATTTACCCCCTGGAGTATTATTCTTGCTCGCTGTCTAAAAACAAGCATATTTTGTCCCTTTTATTGCGCGAACAAAAGCTACTGCAATCTTTATTTCGTATAATTATAGCTCCTACGACAAATGTCTAACTGAGTGCAGACATACAGCATTTCGAGCTGGCTCTCAAAAGCTTCCATCAGGCTTTACATATTGAGAGGGCTTAGAACTCTGTGAATACAACTTCATCAAAGCTACTTAATAAGCTTAATTACTTTGTCCTTTGTTGGGGGGGGGGAGGGAAGGGAAGGGAAGGGAAGGGAAGGGAGGGGGTGAAGTCAAAGTCGAGCAAATCATCAGTGGATACTTTGACTTACATACTTTCACTACTCTTCGAACAGTTTTACTATGGTGGCTTCTTGGGCGCACAAATTACAAATTCCGATGTGAAGTTACCATTAATTACCTTTTATTCTGACTCTTGAGCTGCTAATTGCCTTCCGAATAAATGATAATTGCTTTAAAAGCCTTTGCAGTTAAGATATATCTCTATTACCACATCATATAAATTAGTTAACAGCGTCATTTGAAGCTGATGGAATGTTAAGACAAAAAAGTTGTAATAACTCATAATAATGTGAAACATGAAGTGTTCAGCACGTCGCAAGCATGAGACAAAGAGAAAATTTGTGTCTCCAACAGGATTCGAGCCCATGACCTCCCAGATAACAATCAAGGGTGCAAAGACACTCATGGTGAGCAAGTCTATTTGCGAGGTTCATCCTGTGTGGAGCGCGTCCTGCATGCTGTTAAGACAAGCAATGGTACCATGGGTGATATTACAAAGTTCCAGCTCTTGTCTATCTCTTATTTATGAGGCTTCTAAAACTCATCGTCACTAATTACGTATTTCTCAAAACCTAAATGTGGCATTTTGTCGGAACCTAATAAAATGCAAATTATTGTAATAATTGTTATCCAGTGAAACGATTTTTACAATTTCTCCATATGCATATTCTTAGCTTCCAAGTTTAAAACGTCTTTCCTAAAAGAAGTATGGTCTTTAAGTCAGTCATAGCGCTATAACTTTCAACGACAACTTTCAAAAATAAACTTCCCCCCAGCAAACAATGAATGAACATGGTAAAAATCGGAAAGGCACTTCCGCTTAAAACGGAATTCTGTTAAATTCAAGACGTCAGAAGCCACAAGATAAACAATAATTGTTCAGCAATGAATATTTTATTGCGTGATTCCGCTGGCATTCGGTCATTCCTGCCTTCCGTGACTTAGGAGTTAAAAATATTAAATTTTGTTCAATTGTGCTTGGATTAAGACAGCGACCATCACGAAGGCTCGCTCAGCTTTTGCCACCACACACCAAGATCAAATTCCGCCACACAATAGAGCAACTATTATTAATTCAATAAGTTTAGCTTCCAACGGTTAACAATTGTTTTTAAAACTCGGAGAGGTATTGGTTGGTATCCCACAGAGACAAGTCTTTAAGTACACTAAATCGTAATTATCGAAAGTTATTCAAACATGACAAAGCAATTTAAACAAATTAAAACAAATTTCAAGTCTTGAAACCCACACAGACATGAAGTTACGGAATGTCAAATTAAAATGTTTGCTTATTCAAGCCATATTCACAGCATAATTACCCAACGGGATTCCATCAGGAATTTTTGTGACTCGCTCGAGCCTCCAGCAATGTCGTCGTCTCTGATTATTTTAGTCACTCAGTCGGGGCAGTCCGTTCACAAGAGAAGCGAATTGTTTTTGTCGAACCATAAAATCAGCATACGATTTGCAGTTTGATTGTCCTTTACATGACAAATTTCTTAATTGTTTGTTAATGTTAATAGGATAAGGGAAGATATGAACAAGAATTTGTTACCCTGAACTATTCATACTAGCTATGTTGTAACGTAGTAAATAACGCTGCCAGTACGCATAATGTTTGGAGCAGAAGCTAGTATAGATCACAGATTGGTGAGAGTGTTCAGAAGTGAGGTACGCTGCACAATGCTGCAAATCCGAGGATGTCAACACTGATTTACTGAGTAACGCGGCGTCCAACGGCACGAATTAGTTGACACGAAGAGTGCTCGAGCATGTTCTTTCACACTAATCTTGCCACACTTTTTGATTCGTGAGTTGTCGATTAACTATTATTTAAGGTTAACATCACAAGAACTCCGACACATTTTTAAGTTTCTGGATCGGGACAATAATTAGCTAGAAGCTCTATGTACTTCCAAGCTGGAAGATTGCCTGGTAAACTCAAGTATGTGTCTCATAAATGGAACATGAATTAATCACAAGGTCAACATAAACGAAAACACCTAAAGACACATGTTGTGCAAACATCTAGTCTGATAGTTTTCAACTTTTTTCTCTTGTTCCTGCCTTAGCAAAGTTGCAGTTCTTGTTTTCTGCTGCACCCAGTTATGTTTGCTCGGTTATACAGATGGCGAAAGATTCGCTGAAGCGGTCCGAATATTCTAATTTGTTTGAGTAGTGTCGATAGCTATATCGACATGCCTACCTCACAACCTAATTGAAATTCAAAGAAGCTCTCTTTTCGAGGCAATACGTTTGATAAACAAACGAACATTTCCTAGCTAGCTCTACCAGAGTAAAATACAATCGACCTAAATTCGCTACTTCACTTCAGTACATCAAATCTATTAACTCTACCAATAGTTAAAGTTAGTCGACTTACTTGTACCCTTATGATAAACCTGTTGTCCGTGACCTAGTGTCAGGCGCTGGCTCCAGCTTAGTGCCTGTTAGAAAGATCTTTCATGCTGTGAGATAGCTTTGCCGACATTTCTTTCATGTTCCATCAATCCATTTCATAAGTAATGAGCTTCTAAAACACGTATTAACGACCGTCTCGCTCCAATGCCTTGTTTAGAATGCATTACGCCATCGAAGCAATGAAGGGAAGCGAGTCGTAAACGCAGTAAATGATTTCTTTTAAAACATTAGGACGCGTTAATCGTTTCAACAAAAGATTTTGAATAATGAATAGAAGGTGTCATTTCTATGTTTGCTTTGCTCATTTTCGAGGGGTTGTACCCAGTTAGATGCAATCGGAAATCAAATATACGATTTCTGATTGATTATAATTAAAAAAATAGAACGAAAAAAAAAATCCTAACCAAATTACTGAAAAAGTTGCGGACTATAATATGGGTGACTGTCGATAACCAATATAAGAAGTGATATTTTTCATTGAAGTTTATATGTAAAACATCAAACTATCGTTAAATTGATATTCAAGAAGGAGCTCTCTTCAGCTAGTATTTTCGCAAAATAGTGAGTTCTTAGGTTACAAGGAAATTGCAAAATTCTGGTTTAAATTGCAGTCAAATCTTTTTATCTCAATGTCAATTTTAATCACATGGAAACAAAAGGTTACTCTCTTTTTGAGGTTAAAAGCATTTTAATAATGGAGACCCCAGTGTGCCTTTGTTGACTCATAATTTTTATGATATATTTTCCGGAGTAATCTTAAGGTTGTATAATAATTACCAGCTGCCTATCGAGCCGCTGACCAATACTGACAACTCAACTAATTGGAAGATTTCAATTTTAATCATAAGTGAACTTTTAACACGTATCTAGTAAGAGGTTGTTTCAAAAAAATCTTATTGAGTATAAATTATTTATTATTTTAGTCTTGAAAAATTACTGTTGTTTTAATTTACGTCACCAAATGTCTTATCTTACTCAAAATCAAGTCTTAAATGTCTTTAAAATATTTCCGTTCAGTTCTGGCAAAATCTTTAACGTCCTTGGAACACGAATTACCATTTTCCCCCAAAATAAATAGTCGGTCGACACAACGCAAAGGACCAGAAATGCTTGAATAAAACTTTAGGAAATCACACGCTTAAAGGTCTCAAAGTTATTTCAAGTTTAACACGTTAAAAATATGGCTGCATATTTGAAAAATAATAGAATACAAATAAGAATAAACGCACCTCTATCAACCCTGTGGTTTTCCATTGGTGGGTAACTTTATCTGCCAGCCTTATCAGAGACTCTTTGAGTGATAAGAATCACGTACAATCCACGACGTAAATATCGCCAGTGTTTTGCAAGCCGAGTTGAAAATAATTTCCGTGTTGTAAAATAAATAAGATATTGCCGATAGTCATGCTGAAAATAATCCATGGGATATTACCATGAACAGAAAGTCTCCGCCACTCTGTCCATTAGCTAGCCACCCAACAGGAAAACAGAAAGGTGTTAATGGAATGTGCCTCTTGTAAGTAAACTGTTTAAAAGGTCAGTTGAAAACACTTAATAACAATCCAGCAAAACAGCAAAAAGATGAATCATACACTTAATAATCAATCATATATATCGGACTGTGATCACCTACGATTCAGATAAACAAGGTTTCCTCTTCAGTAGCTCGTGATATTTTCGCTCGGTTATGTCGGTTTGCTTATGTCCATAAAGAAGACCTAAAGAAGAGACTATTGCACAGCGGTCGAAAAAGGCAAAAACAAACATAAGAGAGTCCCAAATGATTCATGCGAAGCCAGATACGGTTACGATGACCAAAACAAAACTCTTTTTCATACTAACACTCCCTCAAACCAGTGCAGGTTAAACACAAGAATATTTTACCAATAATATCGCTGATGTATTCTAGTATCCATTTGAGCCATACGTTTGCATATAGGGAGACAGAGAATCTGGTAAATGAATTGAGAAGCAATTGTGACTACGTTTTCTAATTGTAAAAGTACTTGGAGCTAAAAAATGTGCCCGAAAAAAAAAAGAAAGAAAGAAAGAAAGAAAGAAAGAAAGAAAGAAAGAAAGAAAGAAGGAAGGAAAGAAAGACAGAAGGAAATATATATAATCAATGACTTTGGGTCCCATGCACAATACCCAGCAGAAATTTTAAAACGCAGCTTTATTTTTCGGTTACGCTCACCATCCACGCTAATCCGTCACCAAAACGGAGCTTTTCGAAAACGTTCTTCAAACAGGAGGAATTTGAAAACGCCGGCCTTGCGTTCCAGTGTAGACAGAAAACATTTTGAAAACAGAGCTTTTGGAAGAAGGTGACGTCATCATGATCATGTGATTTCCTTGCCCGAGTTTTCCTCAAACACAAATCCAAAATCACCGGTGATTGGTGCGTTTTCAAATTTCTCCATCGTTTTATGGACGTGGCCTTGCTTTAGTATTTGGGGAGGTTTACATAACACACACAAACGAGAATTACTGCACGTGTAAAGGAAGCATGTAATGGTCGTATTTTGGACGAGCTTTTAGCTCATAGACGTTGCTTGTCTAAATAAATGATTGATTAATTAATTGAGGATAAAAAGAAAATTTTAAACTGCCATCGGCATATCTGTGTTCAAGTCTTTGTGTCGAAAATCCACAAACCCATTCGCCGTCTCTGCAAGTAAAATTGCTGAAATGGCTGAACGTTTTAATGCTTTTTCTGTGTAACAATGTGTTCTACCTTACCCGCGTTATGGCTGTAGTTAAACAATGTTGCATAGAGTAATAACTCGTGCTACACAAGGCCAAAAGAAAGTCATTGTAGTTTAATTACACTCTTTTTTT
>Ga0126338_10000238_pt1:12500-26184 | contig 26184 bp, 28 predicted proteins | sample OrbCmetagenome_2_FD_92529 | JGI IMG/M metagenome (GOLD analysis project Ga0126338, IMG submission 92529) | Coral microbial communities from Petempiche,Puerto Morelos, Mexico - Orbicella C C metagenome | ecosystem: Host-associated > Invertebrates > Cnidaria > Coral | place... | reverse complement strand
TCGCAGAATCTTAAAATGTTAACTTAACCATCTTAAAAAAGGCAAAAATTAGAAAATCCTTTGACTTTTACATGTACATTGTTATTATGCTGTAGAGTGTGGGAATTGCAAGGTTCCTGTGTGTCACTGAATAGGAATCAGCACTAACTCACTTCTGTCTATCAACTCCATGGCCCTTTCAAAATCTCTTTGTGCTATAAACATGTCTAAATCCTCTGGGAGGTCTCTAAGCCAGGCTTTTCCCACCTGAAAATAATGAAAGAGTACAAAACTAACTATAAGGGTATATCACAGAACAAGGTTTTTTCCTTCATTGATAACTTTATTATTTAAACTTTTTCAATGCAAGAGTTTGCAAGAAAAGGAAAATTATTACCTTGATCAATTTAGAACTTGTAGATGCAGGTGAAGATGATGCAATAGGCTCTACAAGTGCAAAAACAAATTAACTGTGTTATTATCCACAAGTTGTAAGTTACTTCAAAATATTTTCTCTGCTGTTTTCAAACTAACAGCTTTCTAAAAGCATTTTCCACTGCAATTTTCTCTAAAGAGTGGTCATCCACTGGTCACCCAAACAGTACAGGAAAAAAAGCACTTTCACTTACCTTCATCATCATCAAACGGATTTGTTGAAGTAGTTTCTTTGAAAGGATTTTTGGAATCATCATCATCATCATTAGTGAAGGGATTCTTGTCATCATCAAGGAATGGATTAGTGTTCACTGAATGTGCACTAGTCCCTTCACTTTCAACTTGAATGTCACCTTGAGAGAACTCTTGTTCCAGCTTCAATTTGAAGTTCTTTTTACATTCTTCTATTCTATCTAACCACTCTTTCTAAGAAGCAGAATTGAATAAAGGGCCCCATATAAGCTATTATTAATAGCATAAACTCAGTACAACTTAAAACCAATTATTATTGTTAGTAGCATGACTTGACTCTACATTTGTCAGTCCTTAAAACCACTACAGATCCAGGAAGGTTTCAAATAGTGTACAAGTACTACATAAGTGTCACAGTTGACCTTCGAAATCCTTGAAATTAACAAAATCAACCTTTGCTTGTATAACTAGTTCTAACATAAAATACTCTGACTAAAAGCAGATCAGGACAGCATACCAACAGTCAACTTTAATGAAGGCATTGCTGATCATCGCAGTTATGCACACAACTTAAGCAGTTGTGAAATTAAGGCCTGAAAAAAAATCAGGCCTGAACGGGATTCGAACTCATGACCTCTGCGATACTGGTGCAGTGCTCTACCAACTGAGCTCTCAAGCCAACTAGGAGCTGGTCACATTGTGAGTTTGTAACATACCAGTAGATGATGAAGAATACAAGTGAATATATGAAAGATCATATATTTGAACTGCAGAGAAAGATATGAAGAAATTGCTGCTAAAAATTGCTGCATTGTTGCTAAATTCAACTCTAATATAAATTAATTGGCTTTCGTGGCATCCAAAATGCTTGAACTTACAATAATTCAATTCTAATATATTTGGAGATGGCACAATCTCAAACAAAGATGTTCCTGCATGATGTATTCTATATAACAAAATTAACCAAAAGACTGATTGTCCTAGAGACTTATTGTTACTTGATACTAACACTGTATTTGTCTCTTTACCTTGATCTGTTTGCTTTCAGCCTGATAGACATGAGTCTCTGGAAAAAGAAAAATCTTAAAAGCATCTTTCAAACCTAAAAAATGAAAGATTGTTCAATATTGAATCACAAATTAATTAAAAACCTATCGGAATAACAATATTATTTTGTGGTTTTGCATTGCCTGGGTGGATTGATTACAAACAGCCGGATACACATACCGTCTGCACTTGTCATGTTCACTACAGCAACATTTTCAAGTTCAAACAAACACTGGTACTTAAAACGGACTGGACCACGCCTACATATAAATAAAAATAAAAAGTTTAAGCTCAAGTTGGTCATTAATAATTCACTTCTTCCACAACCATTCTTCACTTCATTGCACAATGTTTCTCCCCTCTAATGGCTGCTTAAGCCCAAACCACATTCCTTCCCTTCTCTGTTGACCGCAGCCACTTTGCCAACTAATAGCAAAAAGTAAGTTTACCTATTGTAAACACTGCATGGTCACTTCAACTCTTAAACTTTGTTCTCTGTTGTATATCTACTGATTGTTTTTTAAAATAGTAAGTTTCTGTTGTATATCTACTGATATCTTTTTAACATAGTAAGTTTTCACATCATATATTGTGATGAAAACTTTGTTTTATTTCAATGTTTGGTGAGCATCATGTTTAGAGGATAGCATCATTAAGATCTGTTTGACATTGTCAAGAATTACTGGGGTGACAATAAGATACAACTTTTCATTGGCAGAGTTATTGAGATTTTGCATGACTGGCTCACAATTACATCAGTGGAACCGAACGGTCGGGGAAGTAAATCCATTAATTTCCAAGTTAACCCCAAGTTAAAATACCTTCAGGAATCATTGGTCAGTGTTTTTTTTTTTTAACAAAAGCTGAGGACTAAAATACAGGAATGATGTGAGTCTCACTTGGGACATTTACCCAAATACTTTATCCTGTCCCAGGCAACCAGTATTTGCAAACCAACACTGAAATTACTTTCAGCAGTGTCACCTGGTTACAACCTTATGGTTGCACATACCTGTTCTGGATAATGTTTGCTACAACCATGCTGTCATGTAACAGGAAGGCATGTACTTTTGATCTCGGAAGAAATGTTTCAGGATCCACTTCAACCAGGTCTCCCTCAAATACACAATTTACATCAGTTATATCCAGGACACTCTATGAACATGAAAAAAGCTATTTATTTAGTTATATTATGTAAATTAATAAAGTACTTATAAGTTAATTATTTAGTATACAGGTCTCCATTTAAACCAATTTTGCTTAATAATTTATTAATGTTGCAGTTCCTCGGGAGTATTAGCTTTAAATACCCCAACAATCACAAGCAATAAACACGCAATATATGGCGTAAAGGGGGAACACCACTCTGCAATTGGCGTGACAGACGAGTGTAAACAGAGTTTTAGAGCGTAAACAGTTCTCAAGCTTTACATGTACTTATCTCCCTGGCACTATGAGCCAACTCCGCCAGCATGTGCTGGATTGGATGGATCAGACAAGAAGAGGCATAAAAGAGCGTTAAATAGAGGCACTAAATTAGCGAAATGAAGCTTGGGGAAGTCGCTGCAAGACTTAACCGATAGCGTGACACAAGAGGTGAAGTCCAGTTTGTTATTTATAGTAATGAACAACAACAATAAACCTCCAAAGGGAGGGAAGGGTGGGAGTTACAATTTTGAGGGCTACCTAAAAGTTACAGTAGTGATATGAAAAGCGAATGATGCTTAAGTCCAAGCTAAGACTCTTTTATAGCTGGACAAATGTCTGGGTTTAGACCAATATAAAATTATGTACCATGGAAAGTACAGAGCCCATGCGGCTTTGAACAAAACAAGAATAGGGTTAAATTTAAAAGACTAGCCATACAAACACATGATATAATTAAACCAGACGTTGTTGCAACATGCATGCGTGCAAGGCTATTGTGAATATTGTTTAAACTAGACAAGAAAGACTTATATACACTGTAATGTTCTAACGCATAACAGTTCTACTGCGTTACATTTAACAATAGTAAGCTAGTGATATGTAAATAGCATCACGCTCCATTAACTGTGCTTTAATGATTGTTTTTAAAGCTTTATTATTGGACATGCCTACATGTATATAAATATTGCTTATAAAAATTAAGTGACTATGAATGATGATGTGGGTTGTTTTCATCTGGACTTAATAATGGTTAACAAATTTTAAAAAAATACAAATTTGTCACTTACAGCAAGGCCCTCAACTGATTCAATTGAACTGCTACCTTTTTCATCTTTCTTTGACGGTTTTGTTGAAGAACTGAAGTCTGAAAAACAGTATAGCAGCAATAGGTGCATAGTTAAGAATACCAGCTGTCAATGTTAACAGCACTGAAGAGTAACAACTACCAACTAACCAAGGAGTAGCAGTAAAGCAAAAATTATTCACTTCAGTTATTCAAGTCTTGCTCCCCTACTAGCAAATATGACTATGGAAAACTCAAAACAGTATCAGCACCAAATAGAAACCATTCATAAATATGCTTACACAGAACAGAAAGCTGAGAACAGGAATCAATTAATAATAATGATAAAGTAAAATTGGCTATTGATGCAAAATCTATAGTACATAGATCTAAATACTGAAAATTAGTTCACTTATTAAGTTTCATGTTTACCTCTCTAATGCCCATATTTTCTTATCTTTTTCAACTTCTCCTATTTTTTCCTCAGTGAGGATTAAGTGAAGTTTCTCAAGAAAATGTTTGAGGGAATGGACATAATTTACAAATTAAGTAATATAAAGGAAATTAAATTTAAGGGGGCTAGTGAGAATCACTTTCCAGCTAGTACGGATAAATCATACATTTAGTTACAGCTTGCTTAGAGGACAACTCCAAGAATTGGTTTTCTTCGCACTATGAAAAATATATACTGGTACTGGTATTAAATATAAAAATAAAAATTATAACTTATGTATTAAATATTTAAACATTCATCACCTTGTGTTCCAAATAAAGACATGTCTTGCTGGCTGCTGAGAATTGATTTCTGTTCTGCTAAAAAATGTCCCAGTTGATACATCTCGGCCTCCAGGTCTGATAAATTAATTTAAGGGAATGATCCTTCAAGGTCATACTAAATTAAGTGTAAATTACTTCTTGAACATGATTATCCTTCACACCATTCCATCTTATATCCACCCGGTTACGAAAGTCAGTTCTTGAGAGCTTATTTTTTCAGCATCATTCAGGGATTTGGAGGAAAAGTTGGCTTTTTGTTAAAGGGGTAAAGAAAAAAGGGGTTATTTCAAGGGAAGATCACAGTGACACTTAGATGTTTTATAGGAGGGTAAATTTTGATTTTTCTCATCAACAGGGGGTTCTGGGCACAAAATGAAACGGCCATCATTGCAAGACCAAAAAACTGTGTGTGGAGTAATCCTTTCACACCCTGGTAGCAAAGCAAGTCACACTGTAGATTTTTTGGTATTATTTTTTGTTTGTTTATTTGTTTGTTTCTTAGATTCAAAACTGAGTTTTCCCAGGCAGATGATGTTATCCCTAGCTATAAAAGAATTTACAAGAGCAACTTAAAATTTTTGGTACAATTGTTGTTGCGATAATTTTCAACTGTGAGTTTTCTCATGCACACGCTGCAAACAGCTATGATATGATTTTAGCCTGGCATCGTTAGAATTTCTATAAAACATGATAATATAAACAGAAGATTTGCATTAGAGCATGTACACAGTTCTCACAAAAAGTAATGGTGTTGTTTCCATCTTAAGTTCAGAATCTCTGGCCAATCACAATACAATCACAAAGAAATTGCACAGAAGTCACACCCAGTTTACAAAAGCAATACAAGTGCAAACCCCGTACAGCAACAACCGAAATGAAGATTATCTGCATAAGTTAGCCTTGAAACATACCCGGAAACATACCCGGAAACATACCCGGAAACATACCCGGAAACATACTCCTCCCAATCAAAACAACACCACCAGCACTCGGGTATAAAGGCACCCTAACCTGCTTCTAAACAAGCCAACTGGAAGTGCAAATAATGAGCTACAGGAAGGATACCCTTTTTCTTTCTGGCATAGAACTTAACTTTCAAGTTACTACAAATTGTAGAATACAAAAAAACCTACTGGACAGTAAATTAACGGCCTAAGAACTGTAAATCAGAGACAAGTCGGAAGTGCATGTGTTGTGAAGCAAAGTCAACAGCCAACAGTCTATTCGTAATCATATTAAATGCGAATTTGGTAAGATATAATTTGATCTAATTCCAACTCTGAAATCTGTAAATCCGACAATTAGCCTGACAACTTTCCTCAAAAGATACATGATATTTCCTTGGATGTTTCGATGAACTGCATATAATTCTTGTACACATTTTTCTTCAAGCTAACAGCCGTTTCTTCGCTCAGAGTCTGAATACGTTTTCGATGATCTTGCAGTTCGGCATCAGTGTCACATTGTGCTGATAAGTCCCTAACATCTAGAACAGATCAACAATCAAAATATCAGAACTGTACTTTCTAGATAAGGCTTATTTTAAGGATTATAGAAAACTCGGTTGCTCAGCAGAAAGCTTATCATGGATGAAATGCATTGCTAGTTAATTTACCGGCCTTACATTTTTCAGGATCAAATGAAGAATTTGTAAATTTAAAGGCGAGTAGTTGCGATACATCGTCCATTTTGAGCGCCATATTTGTTTTCAATACGTCCTCGGGTAGCATGTCATGTAAGGAAACACAAGATGTCCAGAACGTCCATGCCCTGGAGGAAGAGAACTGGGACAAGGCGTAGAGTCATGGGAACATGGCCGACCACATGGAACAAGACGAAGCAAATGCCGAGGACTCCTTGCCGGGAATAGGAGAACTGAAAACGTTTTCTCAGGTAATAAGAAACCAAGTATCGTTAGGTTCTAAGATAGAATTGACTGATGCATTTACATCCACTGGAGGCAGAACAACAAAAATACTATTTTAGGTTACAGGAGAGAAAATGTAAATAAACGGCACTAGCAAAACTTATCACAACTTACAGAGGTATCAATTGTTCAATGAAGACCAAATTGTTTTGACCAAAATTAAAAGAAAACGACCGTGCCTGTCACTATAGTCTAACTCGTTTCTGTAAATTAATTACTGTGATGTGAGCTGTAAAAGACTTTTATCAACCTTGGCATCAGAATAGTTCCTACCTCCCCCCACCCCCAGTTGCCCTGCATCATACTGAGGGAAGACATTGTAAATGCTTACTTGTGTACCATAGCGTTCTACATTTACTTTAACTTTGTGACATTTATGGTTGCAAAATGTTCCTCTTCCCATGTAAGAAGGCCATGTAATTAATAAGGAACAATGTTACATACATAAGGAAATGTCAGGAAATCATCAGAACATGTCTTGAAATCCAGGTACTCTGCAGATGAAAATATCATCCATTTGTCTCAGGAAAGGTTGGCAGGTATACAAGTCTTCTTGAATGAGCATATTTCCAGATATTGCAAACATCATAATGTTCATGACATGTATGGAAACATATACTGTGAGAAAGACTTCCTGGCCGGCCATCTGTAGACATTATCAGTTACAACTTAATTGAATAATAGAGAGATGCATTTGTAGGCACACATATAAAACTTACTTAGAAAATCTTCACAACAAGAAAATATTTTATGATCATTGAAGTCCGTTTTAATCAAGTGTATACATGTATTCTCTGAAAACATAATTATTGATGCATTAGTAAAAACATTACCCTTATAGAAGGCTTGTGCTGCAAATAAATGTCTTGTTTTGATCCATTCAGTATGTTGTAGATCATTTTAAAGGATCTAGTTCTTCTAGAACAAATCAAATTTGATAAGCTATGAAAGAAAAAAATACACAACTGCATCGACAAGACTCAACCTGTTTTGTGTGTGTTTTTATTTTTTCAGGAATCCTTGAGTGCTGTTGTCCATGCCATCAGGAATGCTGGAAACTTACCTGCAGCAGGAGAAGATCATGACTTTTACTACAGTTTCTCTGATTTCAGAGAATTTAGAACAGCTCAAGGAGCGAGACTTCTTAGCAAGTAAGAATACTGTGCTATTCCAATATGCTAAATTAGCTTCAATGGGCATTCCTTTTTCATATTTTGTTATTACACTTAACCGTTAACAATGATTGATTTAATTTTTACTTCATGGGAGAATAGAGCCCATGCTACAGGGCTTGAAGTTATTGACATTATTTAACAAATTATAGCTAAATAGTGTGGTTTTATCTGTTCCTTTTAACAAATAATATTGCTGGGATACATCTGTTTCACAATAACAGTGCAACAATTTCTTATTGCAGCATAGGGAAACTGTTGCATCATTGGAAGGTGCACTGTCAGTGGCCATCAGACACTCATGGTGTTGATCCTGATAGTGACGAGTTACTCGACAGTCTAGTGGAAGCCAATGATATCCTTTTGGAGCAAGTGGTTAGTGTGTTTGTCCTGGTTAACACTTAATTCTCTCTTTATATATCCAATAGTTTGCACTTGAAAAATATTTATCTTGAGTGCTTTTTGAATCACATGTGACACTAGAATGAGAACATTTAAATACAACATTTTCAATCATAAATTATACTCTACCCTGCATTTTTTTAAAGTATTTTGTATAGTTACTCTTCAGAAGCAAAACAAAAAAATTCTATCATATGGCAGATGAATGAAATAGTTTTGTTGTAATGATTTGCTTTTAGGATACAAGTCTTGATGAGGCAGCAGGCCTTAAATCAAACAAAGCAAACCAAACAGTTGCTGGAGCTCCTGGACAACAGGGAACACCAATTGTGTCAAGCTGGAACAGAGCAAGGGTAAACTGCACGGAAAAGTTTGGTCACAAAAATACTAATTGTTTCTAATAAACAATATATTGATACTAATAAATATATTTTGTTTTAGTAGTAGAGTGTTCCCATGCATTAGTGTTTGATAGTTCCTATTTACCAGTTGATTTAGCTTTTCCCATGTTTGACAGTCAATTGGGTGTGACTGAGATTGTTCAAGCCCAGATGAAACATTGTCTGGAGTAGGCACTGTTCCAGTCACTGTTGACATCGAACTGTCCTTGCTAGGAGGGTGGGAAACACCAAATTAAACTGACCATGCAGAACACTTGAATGTGTGCTTTTAGAAATGCAACTGCAATTGTCCTTCAATGCCTTGAAAAATAAATGTAATTAGTGATTTGCTCTCAAATTTGATTCTGATTGTGTTGACTGACATGTGTTGTTGACCTTGTAGCTGAAGGTGGGAGGGTCTGTTTGTGGTAGCGGGGACTCTGAATGCATAAATATGCTGCCAGTGAATACATATAATATGCACTGCGTAAAAAATGCTGTCTCAGTAATATTTCTACAAAAAGCCACAAAATGCAGTAAAGCTAATCAATGATTAAAAGTTGACCTTGTTTAAATCATTGGCAAATGATTTCATTCTAACACTGCTAATAATCAGTTAAGTCCAAGAATATCATAATTATATGCTGTATAACCATTTTGTTATTATTGAACTTGCAGAAAGACACCCCAGGAAGAAAAGACACCAGTTTCCGTTTTCTCATGGCCAAAAATATTCAACGTCCACAACTGAAATTCAAAGACAAGATTGACAATAGCAACACTCCTTTCATTCCAATCATCACAAGAAAACCAAATGCTTTGAGACCTTTGGAAATCAGTAAGTTTGCAAGCATATCATGCAAGTTCAATAGTTTGATAGCTACAATACTGCCCAAATATACTGGAGGGTAGATAAGTGGGAGGATACCATCTAAAACCTTGTTAAGCGTGTCTGCCTGAAGGGACAAATTTCTCAACCTCATCTGGGATAATGATGTCCAAATCGCACAGCTCAATAGTCAATGAGGCAACAGAAAAAAGTATTTGTTGAACAGGTTATGAGGAGCATGGAAACAAAAACAACAAGCTCATGGTAATTTAAAACACCCTATCCCAGCTTTTGCTACATTATTACTTGTGGTAGCAAAGCTAGCTATTAAATTAATCTGGGATAATGAGTTATTGGCAAAGCATTCCAAGATCAATCTGTAGATATACAAAACAACAAGCAAATTTATGCATAAGTACTTTGAAGTACAACACTTTCACAGAGTGGATTTCATTTGAGTGTTGAAAACTAATTTTGGTTTTGCATCACTTCATTTCACAATTGGCTTGAAAAACTTGCGCCACTTTTCCATCCAATCAGGAGTACTTGGACAAAACCAAAACCAATCATGACTTATTTACAAACGTTTTTCTGTCTTTCACATCAGCTTCATATAATTCAAATTTTAATGGTTGAAAGGATTGCCTGTGTCCCTTGTGATTGGTTAGAGTGATTACTTTGGTTTTGGTTTTACAATAATCTTTTGAAAACCGCTCTAAGAACAACTGATTTAGGTCTCTATTTATTACATGAAGATTGTCCAAACACTGACAGTCGACCTGAAAATCTACAAGTGCCATCAGCTATTGCTGACTTTATACATCAAGAGAGAATGAAAGGACAGGCTGGCCCTGCTTTAAATAGGTATGCATAAACACTTTACGAAAACTATGAAGCTAAAAACATGTTGTTTATTGGTGATATACAGTATTTTTAACAGGTACGGGTCTTTTCTATTAAGTACATTCCTGGCCAAAATGTTCCCACATGAACATTTTTTTTTTTAACTTGGCACGCAGTAAGGTCAAGATCAACTTTTGCCAAAAAGGCATTAAAAATGGGAGTTCCCCAGTTTGTTTCCACGATAAGGCACATTACAGAAAATGCATTGTTAGAACCTTCTGTTCATTTTAAGATGATCTTAAGTTACAACTATCAACAATAAAAGAAACTACATTAGTGAAATTGATGTGTATGATGATGGCCTTATGTTGCAACATGAATTATGTGCACAGTAAGGATACACAGAAACAATGGGCATGAGCATCCTTAAGTACATGTAACTGTGATCTATAGGCTTATGATAATGACATTATGAGAATCTAAGTTTGGTAATAAAACTAATTTTGTTTTATGTGTTACTTTCTGCCAGCACGGCACACCCTTACCAACATGAACTGGATATGTTTGAGCCTTCAGTGAATCAGCTCAAGCCACGGAAAGACCAAGTGAGTTGATTCATGACATTTTGTCTCACATGTATGAGGACTGTTAAGTCTGGATTTGAGTCAATAGAAATCCAGGATTCAACCATATGCAAAACATTTTTTGCAGAAGTGTTTCCAATTACAACTAGTTTCATTTTAGCACAAAAACTATTTGGAGAGAAGGATTTAGGTGCACTTTAATGATAGCACTTTCTAGGTCCAGGTGTATTGTACAAGATCTGGAAAGATGTTGAAAAAAGCAAACCAAAGGGATGCAATCTAGTTTTCTAAAGTGCAGAGACAAGCAAAATTTGCCTCTGTCGATATATTGATGTCACACTGTCTCTGGTTTGGTTGGGGTAATTTATAATAAGGCATTGTGGTTTTTCAAAGTGCAATGCATTTGCATCTGGTTGTTTGACGTGATTCCTGAAGTGCAATTAAATAATTTTCCTATTTTTGACTTTCCTTAATGGTATTAATTATCTCGATTAAACCTTGGGTATCAAATAAACACTTGTTCAAATAAATACTTGATTTGCATGAGGTTATGTCTTAACTTTAACATTATACTACTTATTAGTGATTTTCTGCATTCAGTAGGTGTAATCGTGTAATCTTTCCAAAATGCATTAAGGACGTTCGTGCTAATTGTTTCTGCACATCCTTACTGAACATGCAAATTCACATGCCACATCGTGCATCAAGCACATGCTAAGTAATAAAATGAATGATAGGGCAGATGGCCATTCTTGGACATTTCGTGACCCCTATATTTCTCTTGATGGATCATTTTCATTACTGATTTTCTATGTTTCGCGAAAGTATGAAGAAAATCTATCAATTAGAAGTTTGAAATTTTTGCATAATGCACCATGAAATTTGTTATTTTTAGCTCTTCGTTTATCTGTGCTCCAGTTTCAAATGCTTCTTGAGGTTAAGTTTTGTGAAAATGTTGGAAACATTTGGAATTATTTATGCAACAGGTGAACTTCCTACAAAATACATGTATGACTAAAATCATTTGCCTAATGTAGACCATATTTCAAAATCAGGGTAGTTTTCCAAATGCTTTATCTCTGAAATGAAGTTGGTGACCCCTAATAGTTTTTGTATTTCTGGCACAAGTAATTCATTATCTGACTGCAGTAAAAATTTAACAGAAATCTGTTGACTGGAAAATTTTTGCGCAAACGTCCTTAAGACTACAGTTTATACATGTAACACTTCGTTGGCCAAGGAAAGTTGCAGCTACAAATTCTTTGTCTTGTGTCACCAGCTGTATGAGGAATTGGACAAAACTCCACTCACTCTTGTGGAAACAACAGAGCAACTTCAGGAGCTGAGTCAGCATCTGTCAGCAGTCAGTGAATTTGCTGTGGATTTAGAGGTACCCTGTGTACAATCTATTGAAGTGTCCTGTTGTAAGACCAAAAATGCTACTGGATACATGTTTTCCAATATGTTATAGCCTATCAAGCCCATAGCATGATCCCTTAAATGTAACATTAAGTAGAACATTTAGTAAGAAGTGCAACAGCTAATAGATGCGCATGCATTTCCCTTCTCAGTGTATTTCGGTACTATCCTCCATAAATACAACAACCTGAAATGAGAAATTTGATGTAGTCTGGAGAACATGCATCATAGTGTCATGTTTTTGGTGTTATACCTTTGAAAACTATGTTGTATTATTTTGTATTTAGAGGTCCCCTCAAGTTAAAAGAAATCAGAAAAAAAATTACTTTTTGTACGATATATCTCCTTTATTTCTGGCATCACTAGACACCATAAACAAGTTTAGATAAGAGATTCTTAAATACCGGTAAAAGACAAACTCGTTTTTTAATCAACATTCGCCATGAGCATGGCTATCATGTTTGCATAAGGTCCCTAAAACTCTCTTGTCATGCCTTTAGATGTAAAAAATATCAAACAGTGTTTCATTGGAATATCCAAATACCGAGAAGAGAGTTGAAAATACGACTTGAAGTGGAGTGTTTTTGGCGAAATTCGAGGTGTTTGGGTAGCCAATGAAACACTGTCTCTGAAAGTGTTCGATACATCTTCTCGATCAAAACAAAAACTAAGGAGTAAACAGAGAACTAGAATTATTGTCCAAATCTATGCTAATTAAGACCAGTTATCCAAACCTCCTTCACGGTTGCGATTTTCTTTGTTTTAATGTGATGAATTATTAATGAGTTTCAGAAAGTCATTAACTGTAGTAAAAAATGGTACAAAGCGTTTTGTTTTTGTTTGGACAGTCACATGTACATTTCCTGTTGCTTTTGGTCATTGAAACTCATTATTATCCAGACTTTCTGTAGGTTTTGTCTCAATGAGGTTTGTCACAGACTCTTGTCCTACTGAAATCTTCTCATTTCTCTTCACAGCACCATTCATACCGGTCTTTCCAAGGATTCTGCTGTTTGATGCAGATATCAACACGAGACCACGACTATCTTATTGACACACTGGAGTTGCGTAATGAGTTACAGATCCTTAATGACTCCTTTACAAATCCCAAAATACTTAAGGTAACAATATTTTTCTGACCATGGTAATTGATACTCAAGTTGATAATTATACTAATCAGTACATTTGAAATGAGTTTCTTGTGTATATTTGCAGTTCAGCGTAGTGGGAAATGCACAACTCGCATGCTTTTTATGTTATTACATATGTACATAGAAATCCTAATGAGCATGTTAATTTTATTTCAACCCTTGTTAAACAGATTTGCTTCAGAGAAATCATTAACCTTGTGTATTATCTCCCTGGTAGGTTTTCCATGGGGCTGATATGGACATTGGATGGTTACAGAGAGACTTTGGTGTTTATGTTGTAAACATGTTTGACACAGGCCAGGCTGCTAGAGTGTTAAACTTTGAGAAGTTCTCCT
>Ga0126338_10000238_pt1:0-7500 | contig 26184 bp, 28 predicted proteins | sample OrbCmetagenome_2_FD_92529 | JGI IMG/M metagenome (GOLD analysis project Ga0126338, IMG submission 92529) | Coral microbial communities from Petempiche,Puerto Morelos, Mexico - Orbicella C C metagenome | ecosystem: Host-associated > Invertebrates > Cnidaria > Coral | place... | reverse complement strand
GGAGATCAAGAATTAGCCTCTTTTTACCGTTGGGCTGGATGGACACACTCAAAGGATTGACAACATCAGGTGGGCTATTTAGTTCCATAACCCTACCTGAATGTAAAAACTCCAAAATAGCTTCATTAACAAACTCTGAATGATCCAAAGCTGATCTATTATTTCAGGAGGTAAACCCAGGGGGAGTTTGCTGAAAAGACAAACAGTAACCCTTGCACATAACTGATGATATATATCTAGGGGCACCTATGCTGCGCCAAAACTCTACGTGTCTTCTAAGACTACCCTTGACTTGCGCCAAAGCTGTCCCACTAGATTCTTCAAACTCACAAGCTTCTTGTACCTCTGAGAGTTGTGCAAACAAAACGTTATCACCTCCGTCACTTTGAGCTTCCATCAGCAAGGCCTCCTGCTCCGGGTCTAACAACTGAGGCACTGCTCAAATAATAGACACTGCTCCTGTTTAAGGTGAGAGGCAGTGGGACTCTGCAGTCCTTCGCCCAGTGTCCTGGACGGTTGCAATGGTAGCAGTGGCTGGCACTTTAAGCATATGCTGAACGGCCTAAAATAATGGGAAAATAAAATGAAAACAAGGAAACAGGTTGGACCAGGCGGGTGGGTGAGAAATGAAATAAATGCCAGGATGGAGAACATGAGCGAGAGGAATCTAGTAACTCTTTGAAGCCTTAAATACTAAACACCGACCAATCACAATATCTCTGGAGACACACCCTAACAGCGTGCTCCAACAAAACACGAAAAACATAAACTGCTAACGAACTGTATCAACTTCGTACCAGCGGAAAATACATTTACGTTCTAATTCGCTACGTTCAAACAAACATAAATTATTTTCCTCTTAAAAACATAGATAAATAAATACAACAAATTGATGGTTGGATGCTCAGACAGTCCAACCGAAAGGACCGAGAACTTCACAAAGTACAAATAAATAGCGATCTTACTGCGAAAAAGCTGCAAATCACTAGAAGTCTTAAATTTTTTCGAAGTGTTACCGGTGTTACTCCTTGCTTCTTTTCGCTTCTTCTCAGCGGCAGCTTTGGCTTTGCGAATCTTCTTCTCATCTTCAGAGTCTGAGGCTAAATTGTTGGACTCATACTCTTGGACAACAAGCCAACCATCTTTGTTCTTGTCAGCAATTTTGATCAACTTCTGACACTTTTTGATGATCCGTTTTCCTTCTGCAACCAACTTTATACTTAATGTCTGCGGCTTCTTTATTGGACTTCGCACTTCGTTCAAACTGCTTTCCTTTCTCTTCCAACTGCAAGGTCAGATAGCCTTTAAAAAGCGAAAAAAACCTCATCAACCAACTCTGACTTCGAAGAAGAGTTTTGAGATATAACGTCGGCTAGGGCAATGGAAGGCACTGAACCACTCTCTACAGTAAGGCTCGCAGGAGTCTTCTCACCCATCGAAATGAAATGAAATAAACGTCAGGATGTAGAATGCAAGCAAGAGGAATCTAGCAACTCTTTGAAGCCTTAAATACTAAACACCAACTAATCACAAAATCCCTGGAGACACGCCCTAATGGCGTGCTCCAACAAAACACAAAAAACATAAACTGCTAACAAACTGTATCAACTTCATACCAGCGGAAAATACACAAGGCTGCACTACAGTCAGCTCCCACAAAATTAACGTTTTCAAACATTTCATTTTGCTGAACTAATGTTTGTGCAGAATATACAAAGTCCTCCTTTCTCTCACAAACATGAAACATTGCAGACCAGGCAAGTTTGCTCTTTTCCCAGTGTCACAATTTAGCAATTGTACTTACTCATAAGTAATAGAGGTAACAAACTTATTTCCTATTCCATAGGTTGTATCAATTAACAAAACACAAGAGCTGGTTATCTGACAACAGTTTTTCACAATTTCATCCAACACTGCATCACAGGAAAAGACTACTCTAGGTGATGGTGTCCACTGCAAATTTCTTAAGTAATTTTCTCTCTGACATAAATCCAACAGTCCAAGAAATTCATCAGTCTTGATATCTTCACTAAGTTTTGCTCTTACATTCTTTACCTGTTGTCTGTTTCTTGGAGGGTCTGACACTGAGTCACACCCCACAGCTCCACCTGCAGCATTCACTGCATCAGAAAATATACATTTATATATATTTTCTTGTTCTTCGTTGGATTGACCTTGTAAGTCCTGCAGCAGGAAATAAACAACACTTCAAATTTATGTTCTCGATTCCTGCAGATTCATAAGCAAACAGGTACTGCTGTTACTGCTGTTTTTACCTCTTCTCCACTACTGTGGGATTCAGCGTTGCTGAGAATAAAGAGGAGAGGGGAAACATTTTAAAAAATTGTACAGTAACTCAGCTCATACATGTACTCAGGCAATGTACTTGCACTCACGAAATGACAAAATTAAACTGTAAAGTCACCTGACTGTTAGGTCCAATACCTCACATTTCTGTTTATAGGAACAAAACAATAATCGTTATGATTGTATTAAGCTTATAAATGTTTGTTCCATCATCAAAATGTTCTTGAGATCAAACAATCACCAACATTCATGTGATAATCAAAATAATGTATGAAATACCTCTGATTCCTGAACATCCATCTCTGAATAGACAAAAGCAATTAAACATTATTATAAAGAGACACATTTATGGAACTAAGCAATGAAAACAATGACAAAAGACGGAATATACTTAGCAAAGGGTGAAGTTCAACGTGTTTTCACTATGTGAAAGATGCCAACTACAGTATGTAAGAACTCCTGATGAGTATATGGGTCATTAATTATTTTTAGTGCCAGCAGTTTTCCAGTTATAATTAAATTTCAACCTGCAACCTGCAACCTGCAGAATATACCTGCCAAAATAAATGTGTCTCTATTGAGGAGAGACATAATTATTATTGTTTGTAACAGAAATAGTTAAATAAATGTGTCTCTATTGGGGAGTGACACACTATAATGACCGAGGTCCTATTAACACAACAGGATCTCACGTCCAACACCTGTACAGACCACTCATTGTGATGTACATGTGTCTTCATTGCTGGGATTGCAAATAAGATTGTGCTGCTTATTTCTTTTTTTTTGACAGGCCTCTACCATTAGAGATGGTGCGTTATGCAAGAGAGGATACACATTATTTGCTCTATATCTGTGATCGCTTGCATAATGAGCTTATCAAGAGTGGAAATGCAAACAGCAACTTAATACAATCAGTGTACGCCAGGAGTAAAGATGTCTGCTTGAAGGTCTGTGGGTTGAATCTTGTTGATGAGAGTGAGAGGCACGGTGGCCTCATGGTTAGTGCGCTTATCTCCAGATTGAGTGGTCCGGGTTTGAGCCCTGGCTGGGGACATTGCATTGTGTTCTTGGGTCAGACACTTTACCCTCGCAGTGCCTCTCTTCACCCAGGTGTATAAGTGGGTAGCGGCGAGCTTAGTGCTGGGGGTAACCCTGCAATGGACTAGCATCCCATCCAGTCTAGAGAAGAAATACTCCTAGTCGCTTCATGCTACAGAAACCAGGATAAGCCTCGGTCTGATGAGCTTCTTGGCTCATATGCAGACTTTACCTTGTTAATGAGATAACGTTCTAACCAAAATCCTGAAAACTGAGTATACCTACCAGTATTCTTCAAGGCAAGATTTCAGACATTTCACATTGGATTTCAAGTTTGATCTTGAGTCATGGTCATGAGTCGATTTCAAGCAGAAGCCAACTTGGTTGAGTTTAACTTTCAATCCAACTTGCTTGCAGTAACCTTTCACTCTGTTTTGCTTGTGGTTAGATTTCATTATTTTGTTGCTTAGGGCTTCAATGCTATATATACATCTATATATCCATAAAGTGGACAGCGGTTACCCCAAAAATATTAATGGTTATTGTAAAATGGTTATGTTAATTTATTATGATTTATCTTTAGTTTAAACATTTTCTGAATGTCATAGTAACAAGGATTCTATCCACATACAAAAAATAGTCCTACATCAACATTCTGACTTAGGGTAACTTATCTTAAAATCCTGGCTCAAAATCCTGATTTGAAATTCTGACTCGGGACCATAACTCAAAGTGCAGCTTAAAATCGCACCTTGATAGTCATCTCCTAGAAATGAATGAATGAATGAAAGAATTTCACCTAATAGAGACCCAGAATGTTACTTTTACTACACATGGTTCTTTTTTAATGTGTCATTAATACAGACCAAACAGGATTAGTTTAAGGGGCACTATTATAGTGACTTTGTTGTATCTTTGGATAGAAGAGTACACAAAATACTTCTAGAACACCAAAATAAAGATGTGACTGAACTGTGGAAGCACAAGCAAATTTTAATTTGTTTTGCAGGACATTTTCAAGACATCATGACAAAATTTGAAAAAGTCTGCCAAACTTTAAATTCAAAACTAGATCATTAGTTTTAGCTTTCTGTTGATCAAACTAGGCCTGTTTGTTTTTGACTTATGATGCCATGCTCAAAATAGTGCCCCTTTAAACCATTATCGATTTAGAAAGCTGATTACAGGACTTTTCTGCAAAGTTTATAGTTTATAAATATTACAAATAGTCCAAAACCTGTTGGTCTAAAACAGATTTATTATTGTATCACTGTCAGAAAACTGTTCCAGAGTAAGGTCTCTTGTGATACTTTTGTTGATTTGTTTTTGTTATCTTTCTATCTCTTCTTTCAGCGATACGAGAAGCCACTATTTACCAGTGTATCTTTTCAAAAAGTATTGGAAAAACACAAACAGACATTTAACACTGAACAGGTGCTTTTCCTTCTTATCTATATTTGAAAAATAAGACAATTTATTTTGTATTACTAGGGATGCTTTAGAGGTTTTGCATGGTAGCCATGTTGCATGGTAGCCATGTTGCATGGTAGGAACAATGAAAATGTTTTACATTAGAAAGAACATTTTTTCCCATAGGAAAAAGAATCTATTGTTCCTGCCATGCAACATGGCTGCCATGAAAAATCTCTCTACTTGTTACCCAGCCCTTTGCAGTCAAGTGTCTTCAGACACTCTCTTATGGTGCTGTCTGTTTTTAGAAATGTATAATCAGCATTATAAAACAGTAATTTATTTGGCATCCTGACTTTCAACATCTTGACTAAACTGTATTAGAAATAAGGTGATAGCAAGCCACTGTATGTAGAGTCAATCTGATATGGTCATAGCATTGCCAGAACAGAGTGAAGAATCATAAGTGAATACATGTATGATAGATTCTGAAACTGTCTTCACTGTGCTATCAAATCATGAGAGTTCGTACAGTATGCAAAATAACTAAACAGTACAAGTATTACACGTATAAGTATGAGTACTTGTATGAATATATGTGCAAGTGTAATATACTTATATTTCAGTCTGTTAAATTTATTTAACATCAACCTGTACAGTTTGCTAGTGTTGCCTCACATGTAGACTCAGGATATTAGAATATTATTCTCCGTTTGCGTTTTAGATTTCAAAAAAAATTTTCAAAACCAACTGACCTGTCATAAGCTCTATCATTTCTGTGACCTTAAACAACGCTTTGGATGATCTAAGATTACCCACAAGTAAACTTAAAAGGTGAATTTATGTGTGTTAAACAAAACAAGAATTCACTTTCACTCTGCCAGACCAAAGTACATCTTCGTCCCTCACACTCTTCAGTGTCTTGATATTTGATACAAAATTTTATTCATTGTGCTAATTAATTCTGCTATAAAAAGTACCGGTAATTGATTTTTTCACAGATTTGCGCATTTCGCCTTCTTTATGCTTGGAGAGACAATATTGCACGGGAGGAAGATGAAAGTGCTGGGTGAGATTTAATACTTCAATGCATTCTCTCATCTCTGTTCAGACTTTTCCTGCATTTCACTTTGCTGCGTGTAAACAACACCACCATGAAAAGAGGGAAGGGATTTTCACGCTTATGTTTTTGTCCACTCCGACTTTAACTCAGCACCACTGTTCAATGGAAGGTCAGAAGGTCGATTATACATTGTATCAAGCAAAAAATAGTTTTCAACATTTATGCCAAATGCAGACACATACATATCCATAATGTTAATTTTTTGAGTTACTTTTCCAGCACACCTCATGAATGCAGATCCGTTTCTGGTTGTGGAAAATATATGCTAAACAAAAATTAATTCTGAGTCCAAGGAGACTAGATACCACTTATGTTTTTTTTGTTGTTGTGAGAAGTGATGGGGAAGTCATGGATTTGTAGATAACAGTGTCCATGTCTCCTGTGTAGTAGCGCATCAATGCAAGAAATAATCCCTCTCAGTCTTAGGGAAATAATTAAAAAAGATTGCAAATTACTCGCCTTCTGATCTGCCTGTTGTTTTCAAAACCTTCTTTTGTTATTTAATATGTTAAGTGGTTCACTGTCCTGAAGATGCTATACAGATATTCAGTATGTTGCTTAAAGAAAACTGTAAGTCTACTGAAATTAGAATACATTTACACGTACATAAATTAGTTTTATTTGTCTTTGATCAGGCAAGAAAGTACACTGTATTAATGTGTTGGTGTTATGTCATGACAATTAAGAAGCCGATTCATTTTCAGTTTCGATAGTTTTTCTTTAAGACGATTCATTTATTGCTCTTTTTCAGCTTTGTTCTTCCAAACCACATGATGTTCCAGATTGCAGAAACCATGCCAAGGTTTGTATACTTGATATCATAACCTCGACTAATTTGTAATGTGCCTTGTGAAATTGTACTCTCAGATTACGTAACGCAGTAAAGAGTGTAGGTAACTCAGTAAAGACGTTAGTTTTTTTCATCTCACAGAGTCTTAGATTTACACGTACTATTTCCACCAATCAGTAATAATTTAAAAGTTGTAGCATGTACTTTGACATTCTTACCTTCTGACCAGGGAAATTGGCAATTCTTTGAACAGCACTATATCCAGTATCACCTAAGCAGAGTATAAACCAATCATTACCAGTGTGCTTGACGTTTGAACAAAGACATTGCTTGAAATCTGTAAACTTTACTTGTAAAGTATAGTTAACCACAAGAGCTTATTATTACTGTCCATCGATATGTCTCAGCTACAGACATGCTATTCTGTTATTGTGTAAGTGCATTACAAACTTGCCAAGGAACTTGATCCCATAAACAATGGACACTACTAGCTATGTTGTCTCGGTATCCTTATCAACAATTAAGGCTCATGTCAGAGGTATTAATCCTATCCATTACTATTGTATGCTTGTCTTATGTTATCAGTTTTACTATCTGCTGCATATCCGGTCTCAACAAACAGTACTCATGAACATGTTATGCTACACCAGTCTTTGTACAATTAGCACGATAGGCACGTCAGCTTTTTTTTCTTGGCTAGTTTACACTGTTTCCTTTCCCTCCTCTACCCCCCTATAAATAAACTTGGACTACTGGCCTGGGTGCACACCTTCCACTTAGCTATCGCCTGCGTCAGGCTGGGTGGGTCCCTTACCCCAGCTTATTCTTACCG
>Ga0126338_10000237_pt1:0-22500 | contig 26197 bp, 19 predicted proteins | sample OrbCmetagenome_2_FD_92529 | JGI IMG/M metagenome (GOLD analysis project Ga0126338, IMG submission 92529) | Coral microbial communities from Petempiche,Puerto Morelos, Mexico - Orbicella C C metagenome | ecosystem: Host-associated > Invertebrates > Cnidaria > Coral | place... | reverse complement strand
GAAGTAGGCTCTAAGAGCTCTTTGATTCTGTTCGGTTCTCTATCTAAATCGTTACAGCCTTGAAGCTACGCTGTCTGGAAATACCATCAATTTGGTGCCCAATGACGCACAAAAGGTCCAGCGAAATTTGAGTCACGTTGGTTTTGTGCTGTCTGCACCATAGGAACTTATTATCAACGTGGTTATCCTGTGGTACTTGATTGTCTGGGAAGCCCTCGTTGGTGCAGCGTTATTTTTTGTCCTTGTCGCCTTTCAAACGTTACTGGCGAAAAAATCCGTCAAGCTCAGAGATAGAACTGCCGCTTTCAACGATAAACGGCTCGTGGTGATGAACGAAATCATTTCTAGAATACGAGCGGTGAAGATGTATGCCTACAGTAGAATTTCAGAGACGCCGTCCGCGATATTCGCAGGTAAAAAAAAAAAAAGGGGGACGAAAAGAACACTTGAGAAATATACGTCAAAGGCGACAAGGAAACCGTCAAGGGACAGAAGTATGAAAAGGCTGTCTTGTGACTTTGCCTCTTTTGGCAACAAAATACGAGTTGTGCCCAGTGGTTAGGTTTATAGTCTCCGAGCGTATGATTAGAAATATTACATCAAACACGGTAGACCTTGTTTTACCACACTGCAAACACCAGGAAGAGAGTTAAGAATACGACGCGCTTCGGGGTACTTTTGACGAACTTCACCTGTTCGGAAATGCGGTGAAACAATGTCTCGAGTGTTCGACATATCTTCTTAAACGCAACTAAACCTAGGGAGAAAACGGAGAAATAACTGGTAAAAATCTGTTGCTTAAGATCTGAGATATCCATACAGCGTCATGGTGGCGATTTCCATTGTTTGAACGTGATGAATTGCGTCATGGTTTTGTACATTCGCATTTCAATTCAAGCTTTAAAATCGTTTTGCTGTGAATAGCTTTCGAACCAGTTCTGCTGGAAGTTATCGAAAAGGTGTTTTTAGATTACAACTCTGCCAATGTCTTCTAAGAAAAGGTATTGAGTAAAATCACCTTTATTTAGACTTGCCACAAGTCGACCTTTTCTTAATCCTTGACTTATTTATCTCCCTTGAGTGAAGTGGTAATGCGACGGAAGTCGCGAGGGCGAGCGCGAACGACGTAAGTCGCGAGAGGTCGTCCTTTCCAGCGGCGAAACCAACAGGCCAGGGAGGAATTATTGGAAAGGGCTTTTAGAAAGTCTAACCTTTATGCTGTTCTTTATGCAGGAAGGAGATGTCGCTAATTCGCTTCAGAGGGATCACTGTTTTAATGCTAGTAATTTTGTACCTTACAACGGTTACCATCGCTGTTCTCATCTCAGTCACAACGCTGGTTTTGACAGGAACGTACCTATAATTAGCCACGGTATAGGCGAATCTTTGCTGACGTCAGTGTTTACATTTTGCCATTAACATACGACTTTGCACAGAGAAGGCATCACGCTATACAGGAATTGACTACAAACATTTACAAAGCTTGTGAAACTTAGTAATTGATAAACTGTTTGGCTCTTTGGGTTTAATATTCGAGGAGAAATTGGCTTTCTAAAACTATAAAATTCTGGGTGGCAATAGCGCCAATGAGCTCATACATTCATTGTAAAAATTTTGAGTTTTTAAACTCGCGTCGCAAAAAAAGTATTCAATACATCGGGCTCAAACTATTTGTGACGGTTAATCGTGCTGTACCCTTTCAATAATCAGAACTGATGTTTTTAAAGCTCGATCAGAAACTGTATCACATCTGCAAATTAGGCAAATATTTATAAGCAAAGATTCTCATATTCACCCCTTTTTCTAGGCTTCGTGACCCTGAGGACAACGTTTTACTGCAATTTGAGCGTGGCCCTACGTAATGGCTTAGATACTAAAGTGGCAATTGACAGAATGCAGACTGTTCTTGATCATGACGTACCAATGACTTAAGGAACCGAAGACCACGACAATACAGATCAACATACTGAAAGCCTTTCTTTGACCAATCCTATCTAAGGGGGTGGGGTGGGGGGGGGGGGGCTATCAGAACAATTCCTGGAGCAGACCAGGGTTCCATTCATTGCCCCTGACCAAATAAGTTGCTCAACTCAAAAGAGCCTTTTTAACTTGCAAAATATTTATGTTTTGCAAGTTGTAGTGGTGGGACGATTTCACTCCATCACTCCTTCACTCCTTCACTACCTGTTAGACATTTGGAACCCCTGGAGGGAACTCCCATATGAGGTCAGGGATGCTCGTCGGAAAATTTGAATGTAACCCCTAAAGAAGACCCATGTGGACGTTGCTCAAGCTTCATTCGACCCCTAAAAGATACCATTCACTAAAAACAGAATAGCTTCGATTACTAGCCACTGCTTAGGAAAGGATCCCGCGCGCACTTGTAGACCCGACTCGCGTAACCGAGAGATCAGCGGAAAACAAATGAGAGCTTGATTAAAAGTTTTGGACGATCAACAGACAAAAAAATTGAGGATAATTCGAACGACGCGTTTCGCTATGACTGATACAGTATTGTAAATAAATACTTCAAAGATAAATACGGACCTGTCGAATGGGGAAAAAATTAAGAAGTTATTACATCACGGAGCATTCCATCCAAGCAGGAACCTCGCCGAACAGGGCTTAAATTTGTTGACCGGACGAGACGCAGTCCTGTCCTTGTAGTATTATTACTCTACGTTGGATATCTTTTTTATTATTATTTCTAAGAGCTCTCAAAAGGTAACAGAGAAAGAAAAAACATCATTGATTATATCGCCTGAGAAAATAAAGAACGAAAAAAAGATAGGAATGAAAATGAGAATACGATTAAGCTTGCTTTGCTGATCGGAAAAGAAGCGGTATTTTCTTTACAATTGTCTCGGACGAGGATCACCAATAACCTCATGAAAATCGAATGTTTTCAACGGTGTTACATCTCCTTCTATATTCTCCTACCGTTGCGTTTTGCCAGTGGGCTTTAACTTTAACTTAACCTACGGATTGAAACCTCAAGTCAGTGGCATCAAAACTGTCACTATTCACAGACAATCCATTTTTCAAGTTGAGTGGCTCATAGCCACTTTGATTTCTCAATTGCGGACATTTCGTGTTGTTGGAATCAAGATCTGAGATAAACACAGACACCTTGCATGAGATAACTTTAATTGTCTCCAGTGGTAGTATGGTGTCAATAACAGGACCCACAGGATGTGGAAAATCGTCTTTGCAACACCTATTCATGGTGAACTACCTCTAAGTGCATGAGACATATCGTATCACGGGAAATTAAAGTAGCCTACATTCCTCAAATTCCCTGGGTATTTTCTGGGACTGTAATGAGAACATTTTGTTTGGTCTTCCATTCAACAAGGAAATGTTCCAAAATATTGTTGACACGTGTGGTTTGATGAAGGACTTGGCGGCCTTTACCAACGGTGACATGACGGAAGTTGGGCAACGTGTGGTGACCCCTAGTGGAGGTCAAAAAGGACTAGCACGGGCAGTACATTCAGATGCTGGTAGGTACCTTCTTGATGATCCGCTGAGTTCAGTCGACATCAAAGTAGGAAGAAGATCTTTTGAAGCGTGTATAGTCGGTCATTTATCGGGTCGTATTCGTTTACTGGTTAGGGTCATCGTTCTTTTTTACCCTCGAAGTTCTGAAAACATCTGAGAACCTGTAAAACAAGATGACCCTGTCGATCATCAAAGCCCCCCTGTTATTCTTTAACCAAAGCCCTGCTGGGCGTATCCTCAATCGGTTTTCCAAAGATGTTGGTTCTATGGACGACGTCATTTCTTCACGCTAGCATAGCTTGCCTCTTTACCATCTTCGTCACAATAGTTCCCGCTGCCGTGAATTACTGGTTCTTCTTGCCTGTTCCAATTTTGATTTTGGCGTTACTACCTGAAGCCTTCTAGTGAAGAAGATTGAAGCCATCAAATGCAGTCCTGTGTACTCACATATCACAGAAACAACGCATGGTCTTGAAATAATGCACACTTGAAACATAAGCAGAACGTTTCTCTAAACGCTTGACAGGTTAGTCGTAGTCTAATTACATCAAGAAATCACAATCAATTCAAACAAAGGTTTCTTCGAAACAATCTTGTGAACACTTGTGAATCACACTGTGGTTATCGATAGGAGAAATATCCAACCTGTTACTCTCAAAACTGGGGTTTACTAAAATAATGTTAGCAATGAATTACCTCACTACTGCCCTCTTCGCAACAGAAAATACTTCGTAAATAATATGCTACAAATTTAAGTTGCCGCTACCTCTTCCCCTGGAGGAATAGAGAAATTGTGGTAATGCATACGCTCGCCTAAAAAAGGGGAAAAAATAGAAGGGAAATGATGACGATGAATGTCAGTCCAAGTCAGGTTACAACGATTACTAAAATTGACTCGGTGTTCTTGATTTACCACTTTATATTATGTCGCGCCAACCACAGCCCGTCCCTTATGGAACCCATTTTTGATGTAAACGTTAGTCCAGATATTCCATACAGTGTTTTTGTTCTGGTTTCTACAGCATTTCCCTAAACTGCTTTGCTTCTTTCCTTTAGCTTCCCCAGCGTGTTAGCCCTTCCGGGCGTTCAGTTAGTTGGCGCGCAGCGCAACAAAACGGCTGAGCTAGAAAAAAAAAAAAGAAGAGAGAGGCTTAGCGCCATTTTTCGCATTACACCCCAACTAACTGAACGGCTGGAAAAAGCTACAAGCATCCCGAAGATCGTCTCATTTTTTATCTCAGCCACATGAACGGCAAAGCACACACTCCACTTTCAACCTTTCGACTGAGTGGGTCAAGTGACAATTCAAGCGTTACTGTACCGCAATAACGGTTTTTGAATTTCACTTTTTAGTCATCAGGACGAGAACACTAAAGCTTTCTTCATATTGGTGTCTTGAGTTCGTTGGTTTGGTCTGCGTCTCGATTTGGTCTGTAGTGTATTGATCACGATTGTCGCAGTGGCGGCGATTTTGATCTCAAAAAATATTAGTATTAGTCTTGGTAAGTTAGTGAAAGTTTGTTGCTCAACATCATGGTGATCATAATGCAATGGAAAAAATCAGTCGGAATGTTTATTGCCATGAAAGGGTAGGCTAAAGAGTGTTCCTAATGATTTTTCGCGTCAAAATTTTGGCCGTTGTTCAGGGCCGCATATCCTCTAGTAGGAGCTGTAATAAGCACCCAAGGCAAAACTCACTTCGTTTGCATTGCCCCACAGACTGAAATACAGCTCAGTCTAGCCAGAGACGGTGAGGAAAGTTTCTTGTTTCAATATGTCAATCGATCTTCAAGTATTTATTTTCAATACAAAAAGAAATCGTGACATTTAATGACTCACTGCAGAAATTTACCATCGAGGGAACTCTGAAAACATAGACACAAACCACTTTAAAACGGTATTCCATCTCGCAGTTGACACCTCGATGTACCAATATATATACATGTGGTTCTTGTCTAGCTCTGGTATTTACGAACTATAGGTCAGTAAGTAACCTACAGTATGTGTCAAAACTAGCTGAAAGGGCTGCCTTTAGTCATTTGCGTGAACATATGATGGCACATAACATTTATCCCTTGTTCCAGTCTGCATAGACAACATTACAGTACTGAGACTGCATTACTGAGAGTAATGAATGGTATTCTTTTAAAGATGAACTCCCAGCATATGACGTTACTGGTTCTATTGGATCTTAATGCAGCATTTCACACAGTGATCCATAATGTGTTGCTCGATCGTCTGCATAATGATGTTGGTCCACGTGGGAATGCTCTTAATTGGTTCTACTCCTATCTTTCTCAAAGAAGTCAGCGAGTCTCTATACATGGAACTTTGTCACATTATTTTGACTAGGACTGTGGTGTTCCACAAGGCTCCTACCTTGGACCTTTATTAAGTCGCAAATAGTTAAATTGCAACGTGTGCAGAATGCTGCGGCTACGCTTGTACTGACCTTCAGAAAGTACTCACAGATTACTCCCGCGCTTTATGAACTTCATTGGTTACCAGTACAACGTCGTGTTCATTTTAAGATCTTAAATTTAACATTTAAAGCTATTCACGGATTGGCACCCAAGTATATCATAGAATTAATTAACATTATGCCTAGATCTATATATAATCTTAGATCAAATCAAAGTTTACTGTTAGGCCCTCCTATAAGGAAAATGCTTGTCACTTAAGGTGATAGATCTTTCTCTGCTGCTGCTCCATATTTATAGAATAGTTTGCCTGCCGAATTACGTGATATTCAGTCATCAGCTATTTTTAAATGAAAGCTGATAGCGTATCTTGCTTTTACATTCACTCTTATTAGTATTACCAATTAAGTTCATTATCATTGTTATAAATATGCTATTTTATTAATATACATGTAATTAGTTTTAAAATTTTGAATTTTATTGTAGTATTTTAAGTTGTAAAGCGCTGTTGATCAGTAAATGTAAATAGCGCTCTAAAAGTTATTAAATTATTATTATTATTATTATTATTATTATTATTATTATTATTATCATTATCATTATCACTACTGTGACAACGCTATTATTGGTCTGCCCAGAGATTTTCTTTATTAAATCTCTCACAATGAGGGAAGTATCAAACTATCATTGCTCGGAGAGAAATATAACCTCGCACAATTACCTATAGATGGAAAATACCCCATGTTAAAGCACCTTTAACGTCCTCCAGAGTCCTAGCCCTACGAAGGAAGCTTGGCAACTCAGAATCTCTCTTTGCCGGTTATTTTGAAGGCAGACCTCATGTCTTGAAGGGCATCAACGTTTGTGTTTCAAGTAAGGAGGTGGGAGTTGTGGGTCGCATTGTCACTGGAAAGTCATCTTTAGTATCAGCTCTGTTCCGCACGCCAGATCCCTCAGGCAAAGTAATTAAAGAATACATTCTCATCGCAATTTTTCGTTTGATGAAGTGGAAACCCGTTAAGACCCTTGGGCCATGAAACTGTGGTTGTTTTAAATGATCTTGGTGAAAGATTCGTACAGTATGAAATTGCAACTAGGCCATAAAAGTAAAGAAATAATTGCAAATTACTATGTGAAGGAAACTTGGTTAGAATTCCACAAGAACAATTTTACTATGAACACTTGATTTCTATAAGGTGATCGTTGATGTGGCCCTCCTCATTATCAACTGCTAACCTCATTTCAAAGAAATCTCGAGCTCACAATCTAATTGTTAATTGGTACCATGAAGAAGAGGACGAGAGAGCACATAATAAGATAAGATAATATAACACTTCAATTAAGGTGAACATTCCATTCATCCTCCTTTCTTCTTTACATATCAAAGGATGTTGTTGATATTAAATCTATCAATCTCACAGACGCCCGGTGCCATTTGGAGGTACATTGAAAGGGAACATGGATCCATTCACGCAATGCACGCGGGATAAGGACCTTTGAAAAGCTCTGGAGGGAGAACAGTTGAAGACTCTAGTGGAAAACTTACCAGGGAAGATTGAATCCAAGCTGAAAGAGTCTGGAACAATTAAGCGTTGGTGAGAGGCAGCTGGTGTGCTTAGTTCGTGCACTGTTCCAGAAGAGCAAGATCATGATCATGGATGAAGCCCCACTAAAGTGGATTTCGAGACCGATGGTCTGATTCACTGCTGAACGTTTCCGACACATTTTGATCTAACCTTAAGTGTAACAAGAATATTGCAAATTGCTTTGTAAAAGTACAAAGGAGTACAAGATCGGAGTATTAACTTGGCGCTTTGTGTGAAAACAGAAATTTTTTTGCATGAGCGGTCGAGCGTTCTTCTTATTTCATTTGGTGGTTGCTATTTGCAGCTGACATGAAATTTCGTCGTGAAGGCTAACCTACCTGTCACGTAATATCAGACATTTAACCCATCAAAATTCGACTGTTGAATTGAACTTGATTTGAACGTAATATTTGCTACATATAGCTTACTACAAATTGAATGAAATGAAGTATCCATTCCCAGGGTAATGAACTCTAGGGTAACGAATTGTGTTATTTATGAATTCCTTCTTGCGCTACGAGGGAGAACGCTTGATCGGTTTTGAACTCAACCAAGGTAGCCTGCAAAGGTGTAACTACAAGCAGGGATGTAGGTTCGTGTCTGTGCTACACATCTCTTCGAGTTACATTATTTTCATGGTGGATACTCTCAACGGCCATAGTTCAGTGTCCACAAAGGAGCGCGAGCGAATTTCGTCAGCTATTGTAAAAGTCTATACGCATAAAATATGCAAACCTCATCGTTACAACTGGTACCTTGCACAGGAAAGTTTAGCCATGAGCAACGATACGCAAGGCAACTTTCAATAAGAAAAAATAAATGTTGTGGCCTATTTATGCCGTTGAGATCATTGATTTCTTAACAGACAGGATTAGCATAGAATTCTCTTGCTTTTTGCGCAGGCGTACCGCTGGCATAAGTGATTGGCCAGTGCCTAAGATTGTATTCACGGTATTAAACTCAGTGATTTAGAGGAATTGTTCGCCCTTGACTTGATAGCAAGGATCGATCCCACGTTACGTTCGTGCAACGCGGAGAAGACCGAGAGCAACAATATCCACCCAATAGGGTCCTAACAAAGCACAAGGCGTTTGAATTGTTGCACGACTTTGTGATTCAAGAAGAGAGGTAAACACTATAGCACATCCAATACTTGGACATTATTAAACTAGCAATAAAAAATTTTGACTGGCTGAACCATCTCAGCCGTCTCGACTTTCCTTAAAATCTTACAAAACATCCAAAAATTCCATGGAACCTTTAACTTTAAATCTTTGGAGGCATTTTAAGATTATCTCTAAGAGAATTACCTACGCTCTAATTGGGTTCATTGCTTCACAAAGGAGCTCCTATTATGGATTATAGCTCAATTATTGTTTAGTTGTTCTCTTAGGTGTATTGTTTGATTCTTCTGCCCTTTTTTCGCTTATCTATTCTAAGTTGGCGTTAGTTAAGTCCTAAAAATATGACATTTAGGCATAGCAGCCACCTAACTGCTGAAAAATAACAATGGTATTTTGACGTTAGTCAACAAAACAAGAAAGATATCTAGTCTATGGCACTCAACTTCGGATCCACAACAAGGCTTTCTTTGTAAACCAATTAGCCCATCCGGCCCTTTAGAGTTGGATTAGTTGCAACCTCCACTAAGAGTCAATTAGTGTTACCATAACATTTTAACCATGCGTCAACATGAACAAGATGACGTCAATATTCGACTGCTGGATGTCCTTATTTCACGAACATATCACAATCAGAAAATATGTGGTACACTCAATGTGCTTAACTTCTTTCCTTCTTTTCTGCAAAGGTGAGTTATTTTTCACGATACCATTGTAGAAGTTTTGTTCGCTTATAATTTTTCATTGCACGCGGTCGTTTTAAATTAATACTGTATAGGGTTTGTTAATTCGGTAGTGAATCTGTGAATACGAACTTTAGATTAATCAGCAACAAATCGACACAGAACAACACTTTATTTAGAACACACCGCTAACGAAGTCTACCAACCTCTGATTTCGCAAGAATGATATACCGTAAAAAAATCCATTTGTTCTTCCGGTATAAACACTGTGGCGACATGCGGTTGGCACAACTCTCCAAAAACTCTTGCGAAGCAGAACTCTCACAAAGGCCAGGGGGTGAAACAAAGCTGACTTCATAGATATTAAACTGGCGTTTATTTTTCGGAATCTATACTAACGAATACATAATCAGGACTAGTTCTTTCAGTGACTGGAACAGCGTTTAGAAAAATGTTTCTCAGTGACTGAAATAGCGTCAGGAAACTGTTTCGCCATGCAAAATAAGAAAAATTACAAAAGATAGAGCTCCCTACCAGTTTACGACAGGACAGAGCACCTTGATCGTTGTACATGTTATAACAAAGGACTAGTATAAGATTTAGCCGTGTACAAGCATCTCTGCTGACTTGATAGCTATAGCCTATCTTTCATGGAGTAGGATTTTGTCCACTGACATTACATAACTTTAATAAACTTGAATATTTACTCATCCACCTGGATCAGTGAGCTCAGACGAGGGTGTAATGGGACTCTCTTAGCCAGAGAATGCCTACACGTACCGCATAGTGGCTAATGGACATAAAGATATCTAGTCTTTCTAGCACATTTTTGGTGTAGAAACTAAAAGATTTCCAAGCATTCAGTGCAGAACAAATAATGCTCGCTTGGTTATCATCTGAACACCGTAGAACCAGGATTCGTTTTATTCTGAGGCCTGCCAGGAACAGTCTTCTCAAACAGGTCAAACTAGACCACTGGGCTCATTTCATTTTGTTAATCAGTCAAGTCATTATTCCAGACATTTCGTGCATGACTTGTTGATGTGTTTATTTTTTCGCTCGCACTGCTTTTTCCTATATGAAGTTGCCTTTTTACAACATTTGTCATTTAAATTTGCCAACCACTAAACCATAGCACTCTTTGTCAAACAGTCATTAATGACGTCACCTCGGGCATTTGTAGGCGCCTTCAGAAACTGCTGACATCATTCGTTCCGCTTAAAAAAAAAAACAGAAACATTTTCGCTTATAACTGCACCTCTATAATAGCAAAGAACGGAGCCCTGAAATACCTTTAATTTTCTCCTTTGCGAGTAACGCATGTTAAAGAGGAGACTAGCTATTTTAATGCTAGCCTGAACACTAATCCCTTTTGGATGTCGTTATATAACTCATTGTGTTGTGCTGAGGGTTTAAACAGTGCAGGGACTGATATTGATTAGGCATCTACCAAGTATTTGACGTCCACTAATTTGTGGACACCAACATGTGGTACTTCTTATGCCGTTTTTCCTTGGTAAGTCTACAATTTTCCTTTAATCTATATACTGGTAAACCCAACAATGTCCGAGAAGGGAGACCACATAGTGTTCTTGTACCACTGGTAACGCCTTGTGACGCCTTCACTTTTCACGTCAAATGTTTTGTCATGGTCACTCGATCAAGAAAAAAGAGAAGTCTTACGCTGCATGTCAAAGTGAGCTCGAACGTATGAATTGGGGCAGAGATACAAGAACACGACAACAAATGTGTACTCTGCAAATCATAGAAAACGTCGACACTCCCAATTTTGAAGTTTTACGCCAACAAGTTTTGCTTTCACCGAAGTTCAGGCGGAATCTTTTCCAGCGTACAAAGGCTAATTAACGCCAAAAACAATTGAAAGAAATAATTAAAGCAAATAACGAGGCAAAACGAAAAGCTCAACCTGATGTATTTTTTGCGTGTTCAGAATTTGTTTTCAGCCGAAATATAAATTACGTAATGCCCCAACATGAAATAGAATGCAATTGACAGGGCATCGTGTACGTTCAGATAAGGTCTAGGAGTGTTTTGGCGGCAACCTCTTTCGATAATGGCCATTGACAGCCATCTCTAGCTCTCAATTTTGTGTTTTTGGTTAAATCCAGCTCTTGAAGGGCTAAACATTTGTTCTCAAAGCTAGAACAAGTCCCAAAACCAAGCCGTTTGCAATAACTCCAGGGTTTACGGGATACAAATCTCGCAACTGCTTATCTATCTTGGATAGATCTGTAAACCGACTACACTCCATTTGCTTTCCAACCTCGCGAGTTCTTGATGATATACTGTGAGCGTTTCGTCGGTGCTCTTATGTGACTTGCATCTAAGTAATACAAAATGAAGCTCGTGTTTATAACTTTTTTTTGCTTCTAACGAGTTGCAAAAACACGAATGCAAAAACTGCAAAAACGCTCCCCGACAGTTTGTGCTCCCAGAGCATTTTCCGTTCTCCCAAGCTCTCACGGCCGTTACTATTAGATTATAAGCTCGAGATTTCTATCGCGTGATAGTTGACGAGGGCGCAGCCCGAGCCAACTATCACGCGCAGAAATCGAGAGCGAATAATCTAATTGTTTTAGTATAAATGTACTAGTCGTTCAAAACTTTATATAAATCCTCTTCACAGACACTTCGAAAACGCCGAGAAGCGGCAGTCATTTTGTTAACAAGAGTACACTGCTACGCTACTCACTATCTATCACAGAATAGATAGTGAGTAGCGTAGCCAATCAGAGAACGGCATTCGTGATAGAATGCTAGAAGATTTATACTAAAACTCAATAGAAACATACACATCGTGTTCCCTGTAAGTTTAGAGAACAGATTGCTATTCTACAACACGTTGAAAGAATTCTTATGCTATCTTACTAAACCTTTGACTAAATCTCTCAGGATTTGTAAAGGCTACGTCAATTTGAAAAACCTGTCCTGGGGAAATAGAACGACGTGGTAACCTAGAAAGTTTGGAAATGTCAGGATACGTGGATCAACTGACAGAAACTTTAAAAATCTCTGTAACACGAATATCGGAAGTTTTTCGTCCTGCGGAGAAGGATTTGTGCTTGTATATTTTCGCACAAAAAAGTTATTTATAGTGAGTAGTGTATACCCAATTATATAATAACCCAAGTTATCCGCACATTTTGATTGGTTCTCGCCCGTGACCTATTAGAGAACAGACGCACGATTGACGTCATCTTTTCAAGGTTTTTCCCTGTGTTTAAAATGGCGGAAGTTTTGAGAAGTTAGATAATATTTTACGTGACTGGGGAAAGATAAGGTACAAAAAAGTCTTGACGAGGCATTGGACAGGTTCGAGAGTGTGGAAGAAGAAAGAAAAAGCGGTTTCTTTTCTACAAAATGACTCAGAAAAAATATTTGAGCAGTCTCAGTCGGCAGTCGAGCGAAACTAAACCAAACACAAAATTGGTCTTAAAATTACTTTAAGGTAACAAACCATTGCTTTGCCTCGAATTTAACAAACCAATAAGCAAAATGTTTATGTCATTAATTTATTTAAAAAATTCAACTTTTCTCAATCTCAAAGTGATTATTGACACACTTTGATTCCAGGAATTAAACATCAAAACATCATCAATTTAAATAAACACGCAGGCTTAAGTTTAACCTTGTTTTCCGACGCAAATTTTCCAGTCCGTTTCAGGGCACAGTAGCGAGAAAACGAGAGCTCACTACCGCTCACGGCCAACTGTATCCCAACTATAAGGTGTCTCCGTCACTATATCAAACTGATTTAAGAATCACCCACCACAGAGGACAGATATTTCCACCGTCACTAACGCTCCTTTCATTCAAAACTTGAGTCGAATGGCCTCCAGTGTTGACCGCAACCGCAAGTTTTCCGAGCGTATGCAATATTCAAGACAACATCCAAGCTTTTCGACTCACAGGGCTGCTCTGATGACAAAAGTTGACTTGACTTTTCAGCATTTTCTTTAAGATTTGTAGATTTTGCAGTTCAATTCTGCTTTGGCGGTAAGTTTTCAATCCACGAGAAGCGATTTTCGACTGAAGTTTGACAGGGGCGTGATTTTCCTGGGCCAATCACAATTCTTTGCTGCGCATAGCGACCAATGAGATTGCTTCATTTTGTATAAACAATAGATTACGTCAAATGGTTTTCGCGTTCGCCAAAGTGGGCAAAGGCCGGCTTTCGAGTTACGTTGAAAGATTTTAAAACAAAAAAGGCTTTTCTGTTGTTTCTTTATTAAATAAACAAATAGATTCCACGTTGCCGTGCATCTGTTCAGTAATAGATCACAGACGACGTCAAAATGTGGTAAGAACATCAGTGACACACTCGGCTATCGCCTCGTGTGCCACTTATTTGCTCTTACCACATTTTGACATCATCTGTGATCTATTACCTAACAGACGTACCGCAACATGGAATTTTTTTGTTAAATAGAGTACAGCATTAGTCGTATCTATAACAAAATTCTTGATCGGCATTGTTTCTTTGTACGCCTATTTGTCACGTAATGGGCACGCGATCACGTCGGTGTCCAATTACAGGTATCCAATTTTAACTTTTTGTAACTGGATACCCAAGTCTTTCGCACGTCAATTACGCGCGCTTTAATGGCTTCCTCAGCAATGTTCAAAACTTATGAAAAGCGCCACAGAAGTTTCGCTCAAAGGAAGTTCTCAAAAGACATCTTTAATTCCACAATTTGTACGCTCGTTATTTGAAATCGCTCTCGCGCTTCGCGCTCGTCCAATTTTGAATTACTCGCGAGATTGCTCCCTGAATTGTACTCCGCTCGGTCTAACTACTATTACTTAGTATTCTTGAGAATTAATTGATTATCTAATAATATTTTTAAATCTTCCTCAAAACATTATTGAAACCAGAAAACGTTTACATCTTGTGGACGAACTCCAGGCACTGTACCATAATGGCTGATAGTATACGAGTAGCTCAACTAATCAGATTGCAGCATTTGCATTAGTATACAAGTACAATTCTACTAGTCCTTGTTATTTATTGCTAACTCGACGACATATCGATTCCTTTTATCAGAATAAAACAGTATGACGCGCATGTAGAAATAACTGGAAACCACTTCAAAAACGGACCAAAACATGGAAAACGTATCAAAGAAAAACAACCCAAGAGATACGGCAAGTTGGCTGTCAATCATGTTTTTCTGGTGGATGAATGACGTGTTGACACTCGGAAGTAAACGGCCACTGACAGATGAGGATTTGTTTCCGCTTCTTGATGATTACAAAGCCGAGGTACTTGTAGAAAAAGCTGAGAGGTGTTGGTTCGATGAACTCAAAAGGAGTCAATTAAAAAATACGAAACCACGTTTATGGAAGGCAATGGTCGGACTTATTTCCTGGAGATCGCGTTTTGTGATGATAATTTTCTTAACACTTCGGTGTGTAAGTTTTGTCTGCTTGCCAGTATGTCTTTGGCTTGTGTTGAAGACGTTAAATGATGGGCCAAATATGGACATGAAGTGGGCGTTCATCTACGTGGCACTTTTAGGGATAACAAGCGTGATACAAGGTGCATCCACACAACACTACAATTACACAACCGAACTTTGGGGGTTGAAGCTGAAAGTGGCATTAATTGGACTCGTGTACAAGAAGGTAGTGCAACTTGAATTGTAACTGTAAAAAATCTGAAAGTTGGGCAGGGGAGGGTAATTCAAGAGGGGTTAGTATTACTCACTCCCCTGTGGGACATAAGGCAACAACAATCCCCCTCTTTCTTCCCTTTTTTTGCGCGAGATGTATTGCTTCATCCCAAGTGAGTTTTACGTAGCTGAGCTCAGAAATGAAAGTTCGGTCCCAGTTGGTTTTTAGCCGACCAGGTTTCCTTTGGTCAGGATGTGTCCATCATTAGGTGACCTTTGGAATACGAGCTTGATCCATTCTTAGTACGTGGCCCAGCGACCGGATTCGCTTGCGCGTTTGATTTCCATGGCAATACTCTGGTAATCAGTTTTTCTGCAAAGCTCCTTATTTGAGATAATATTTGGCCAGAAGATGCGCCCTTTTTGAGATAAGAGACAGTTACTGCCCAGAATTTATCAGCCTTTTTACAGGCTGCGACAGTCTTCCTAGATCCCCGCTTTTTTGTTTTGCTTTGCTTTGGCCTAAGGACATATTTCCACAGGTAAAAAAACTAAAATTCGTTAGAATTCACTTTTGGCCATCAACGTTGTACAGTTGTTTAGACTCTCCTTATGGAAAGGCGAAAAATAAGCCACCGCCAAGTCTTAACTACCATTTCTCTTCACATTTTAGGTTCTTTCTCTAAATCGTTACAGCCTGGAAGCAACAATGTCTGGAAATACGATCAACCTAGTCTCCAATGACACTCAAAAAATTGAGAAGAGCTTGAACCAAATGGGTTATATGCTATCTGCACCGCTGGAACTCGTAATCGGCTTGATAATCCTGTGGTACTTGATTGGTTGGGAGGCTCTAATTGGTGCAGTCATATTTTTCGTTTTAGTTGCCTTTCAAATGTTAATGGTAAAAAAAGCTGCTAAGCTCAGGAAGATGGCGGCCGCTTTTACAGACAAACGGCTCGTGGTAATGAATGAAATCATCACCGGGATACGAGCAGTGAAGATGTATGCTTGGGAGTGGAAATTCAGAGACGCTGTGTGCGAGATTCGCAGGTAAATAAAACACTTGACTAAAAGGTAGCTTTGTAATATTTTTGTGATACATCACTGAAGCCAAATTTGATGTGTACACCCCTGACAAGACATGACAGCACCAGGGAGTAAAAATGTTCCCTAACACCCTCTTTCTGCGCGGCTTTGTTCGAGTGCATATGAGGCCTAATTAAGTATAACTCGAAAACCGAGTTGGATCGCGTTGAAATGCTTATATTTATTGCTTCCGAGCCAATTATTACATAACGTCTCGTTTATCTGTGCTCTAAAAAAGAATGGGCCTAAACTTATCAACAACAGTAGCTTCAACAAAAGAACCAAATTGAAAGAAGTGCGCGTCAGTTTCTATCAGGATGGAAATTTTGTAAAGATAAGTTAGATTTGCGACCTCTCGAGGTAATGATGATCAACTATAATGATCCAAGTGACTAAATTTATTTTGTTTCTTTCAGGAAAGAGATGGCTCTTCTTCGTTTGAAAGGTATCATTGTCTCAATGGTGGTTGTTTTATTTTTCACAACACTTCCCATCGCCGCTCTGATTTCAGCAGCCACGCTGATTTTGACAGGAACTCACTTATCATCAGCCACGATATTCACTCTTCTGTTAGGCTTAGTGACGCTAAGGACAACATTTTGCTACAATTTGAGTATAGCCATGCACAAAGTGGCAGATGCCAAAGTGGCGATTGACAGAACGCAGATTTTTCTTAATGGCGAAGTATCAAAGTTTGAAGAGCCCGAAAAACACAACACGTGTGTTAAGCCTTTAACAAGACAATTGAATCTTGACGCTAGCCTTGCAGTCCCATTTGAAAATAGCGAGAAAAAGGAAGTCGTCAAATTGACTAACTACGTGATACGAGACGAGTTTCCGACACTCAAAAGCACTGACACGAATACTTCGAGTAATTTTTGTAACTTTCTGTCACATCCCTTTACGGATCAACTATTCTCAGACACAAGAAAGCCTTATCTGTTAATTTCTGATGCATCGTGTTCATGGAATCAAGATAACCGCGCCAAAACCTTAAACAACATCACCTTAAATGTCGGATGTAACGATAACATGTTAGCGATAACAGGTGCAGTAGGAAGTGGAAAATCCTCTCTGCTAACAGCCATTCTTGAAGAACTACCTCTATGTGCAGGACACGTATCGTTTTATGGAAAAGTAGCCTACGTTCCTCAAATCCCCTGGGTGTTTTCTGGGACTATAAGGGAGAACATCTTGTTTGGTCTGCCATTTAACCAGGAAAAGTTTCTAAATGTTGTTCACGTGTGTGGTTTGACGAAAGACTTGGCCGTCTTCAGCAATGGAGACATGACGGAAATTGGACAGCGTGGAGTTACTCTCAGTGGAGGTCAGAAAGCGCGTGTGGGTTTAGCTCGTGCAGTGTATTCAGACGCTGATATTTACCTGCTGGATGATCCCTTTAGTGCAGTTGATATTAAGGTGGGAAGAAGACTTTTTGACGCCTGTATAGTCGGCCATTTATCGGGTCGCATTCGTTTGCTTGTTACCCACCAGTTGCAGTATTTGAAAGACGTCCACGACATTGCTGTGATGGAAAACGGTTCAATCGTTCATCAGGGAGGTTATATGGAGCTTAAAGAAAAGGGAATACTTTCACAAATTTTGGAATTGTCTGAGCCCGTTGAAGATCAGTCTATGCTTGAGGATAGACTTGATGAGCATAGTGATACAGTGGTTTCAAAAAGGGTGATTCATACACCTTCAATTCCTTTAGCCCCGGTTATAAAACACACTGAAGGTGAACACAACGCAGCTTTTGAAGGTGACCTACAATTGCCAGAACTACCGCAGGGTGAAAACGGTCACGATGTTAATATGAACGATGAACTGAACGTTCAAACTACCAACTTTCCTGTCCTCTCAACCACGTCTTGGTCCAAAGATGATGAACACGGGACAGTCCTTGATCTGAAGGAAGAGGAGGAAAGTAAAACAGCTGGAACTGTTGACTGGAGACTCTACTGGAATTTCTTTAGGGAAGGACTGCCAGTTCCAATGATAATCACCCTTGTCATTTTATTGATATTGGCACAAGGTGAGCTTCCTCAATTTTGTTGGCCTTGTTGGCCTTTTCTCTATATACTCTGACTCCTTAGTTATATTTCTCATTCATGTCATTCAACTTTAGCTAGCAACAACTAACGTAATTCGTGTTCTGGAGCCCAAATGTCTAAGAATGATGGCGATTGTCCAAACTTCTGAGCTGAACAAATTCGCGTGTAGAACAGAGAGAGCCTACTTCACTAAAAACAACCCCTGTAGATGGGTAACATCACAAGTGCACCTTTTCTTCGCAAACTAAGAAGCAAATTGGCCGATAACTAATCGACTAACGTCATTCCCATTTCAGTTTGCCTCATAGCTCCAAACTGGTGGTTGGCCAGAATGGCAGAGATGTCACAGGAGCAACAAAAAGCACCCATCATTCAAGCTATTCACGCCACTCTGGTAGCGGTGTCCATCGTTGTCATGGCAGTGTCGTCTTTCTTTTTCACTTACACCCTCCTGAAAGCAGCTGAGAACCTTCACAACAAAATGACGCTGTCGACTATCAAAGCACCTGTGTTGTTTTTTGACACAAACCCAGCAGGGCGAATCCAGAATCGCTTTTCCAAAGATGTTGGTTGCATGGACGATGTGCTGCCACTGATATTTCTTCACGCTTGTATATCTTGCCTCTTCGCGATCTGTGTCACAATCGTTCCCGCTGTGGTGAACTACTGGCTTTTCTTGGCTCTTCTTCCATTTGTTATGTTATTTAGTTATTTTGCACGCTATTATCTGAAGTCTTCCAGAGAACTCAAGAGGATTGAGGTCATCAAATGCAGTCCTGTGTACTCACACATCACAGAAACAGCAAAAGGACTCGAAATAGTTCACACTTCAAACATGAACAGGACATTTCTGGACAGGCTTGAGAGGTATGTCGCTCTCCAAGGTTTTCATGTGAAGCAAACGTATCCTTGCCACAATTTTTATACCACTGGAAACCACTCGTTTTGACTAGCCTTGTTCTCGTTTGGTGAGGATTAACTCTGCGGTCTGAAATCAAATTGACTCCTCCTCAACAACTCTCCTTGTAGATTATAAGCTAAAAAGAAATCACAACCAATTTTTACTAGGTCCTCCTTGTACCCCAAACGTCAGGCGGAATACGCCTCTTCCCGAACGGACCTCTTTTCGTAATATGCTTCAGCGTCATGTCAGGCGATTTTTGAGTCACGGTTTTTATTTTAGCGAAAAGCAGACAGGCCAAAATAACCATGCCGAGAACATTAAGAGCACCAAAAAGGTACCGTAACCAAATTCGGCCACAAATCCGGTGATTTCAGGCAAATGACAGAAGAAAAAAAATTCACAATTCTTTACCAAGGTCCAAAGATCTGGAATTCCCTTCCTGTTATAATCACTTCTTTGTCAAGTTTTCCCAATTTTAAGAAAAAACTGCTAGAGTTTCTAGTAGAATAATTGCTGAACTGGCAAAGCCGCACACTGCAGCACTATCTATGTAACCGTATTGTTACGTACGAGGTGGCCTCAACTAAAAGCCTGAAGGTTTCTCGAGGTCACCTCGCCATACATTGAAATATTTATAAATTATAACTATTGTTTTAGGTAAAAAGGCAAATAAACAGAATGAACAATGAACAGAAAAGGCTTTTGATATGCTAATTGCGAAGTAGGTACAGTCTCAGAAATTATTGCTCTTCTCGATGGCTATTATCTCTCCTTGTCATTCTTCTATGTGGCTTTGCCGCGCAAGTTAGGTTCCATTAATTTCTCGTAAAATTTAATGTTTCATTTGATTTTTTTCAGATATCAGGACGAAAACACACAAGCTTTCTTTATGGTGGTGTCCTGTAGTCGTTGGTTTGGTTTGCGTCTCGATTTGCTCTCTAGTGTGTTCATTACGATTGTGGCAGTGACCGCCATTTTGATTACTGAAAATTCTGGTGAGTTTATGCACTTATATTACTCTATATAAATGTGGCCATGTCGTACTGAGAGTGCTATCTACCTCGTCTTCTCTCTTAACAGAAGCCATGCCCTGCCTATTAAAGCCGTTTAAGACAGTGCAAGTGAACTAAGCGAGTCAAACAAAGCTAAAGTAGAGGTCGAGTTGATCCCGGCCCAAGCTGGACGTTGCAGCACTAATTTAGAAAACCCTTACATGTACCCCTGAGACTTTACCCAACTGACCTCTTTATGTCTTTACCACGGACTAAATTAGCCAATCATTTCCATAAGAACATGAAAAGTGGGCAAACCAGTCATTTAGTTCTATATTTCAGCGAAAAAGTGGCCTTTACGTGTCATTTTACACCTCTAATGTTATTTATTGTAGTTTTCCTCAGCAAAAAGTTCCGTTATGCACGTATATTACTCATGGTGTGTTCATATACAATTTTATTGCCCTTGTTGTCCACAGCATTAGCTGGACTTGCTCTTACCTACGCACTGCAAACATTAAACATTACTCAACATGGCGTACGATTAGCTTCAGAAGTGGAAAACTTGATGACGTCAGTAGAACGTGTCATGTCGTACACCAAACTGGATCCAGAGGTCGGCTACAACACTGAAACCCGCCCTCCAGTGTCCTGGCCTAATGAAGGAAGTTTGACGATAAAGGACCTTTCTTTAGTTTACTTCAAAGGAGGGCCTCGCGTCTTAAGGAACATTAACGTTCATGTTTCTAGTAAGGAGAAGGTGGGAGTTGTTGGTCGTACCGGCGCTGGAAAGTCATCTTTGGTATCCGCTTTGTTCCGTATGCCAGATCCTTTAGGAAAGGTAAATGAATCGTTGCTGAACGTAGGTTTTTTTTTAATTCTTGGAACAAAATGAAGGAGTATTCGTTGGAGCAGGGGATCAAAGAAGATCAAAGAGCGGAGTAAAGGGGGAGGAGGAGCCGAAAGATCGCTCGTAACCATAATTAATGTCAATAACCAACAGAAGCGAACATGTTCAATTTTATCCCTTAACGGGAAAAGAATGCGTAACTACGCGCGCGAGGGATGTTTATGTGGTGGCATGAAAGTGTACAATTTTAGATGGTGTTTAACCCCCAACAAGACGTAAGCTAAATTGACGAACAATGGATTTCTTAGCCATTTTTCCACTTTTAAGGCGTTGAGGTATATGAATTTCAATTAAGTATGGAACTATCCTTTGTTCAGTCCGGAGTAACATACTGTTAGTATGTAATTATAAATTTGATCCCTTTATCGACGATTGCCTACTGGGCCCGCATTTAATGGAAAATAATCATTATGTCACTTTTCGTTCCTTAGGTGTTTATCGATGGAATTGATATTGAGTCTGTCGATCTCCAGGAAGCCCGTAAGTCCATGGCTGTTATAACCCAGGATCCGGTACTATTTGGAGGTACATTGAAACGGAACTTGGACCCGTTCTCACAATACACGGATGAGGACCTTTGGACCGGGCTGAGGGAAGTGCAGTTAAAGACTCTCGTGGAAAACCTACCAGGGAAACTCGAATTCAAGCTGAAAGAGTGTGGAACAAACTTAAGCGTTGGTGAGAGGCAGTTGGTGTGCTTGGCTCGTGCACTGGTCCAGAAGAGCAAGATCATCATCATGGATGAAGCCACCGCTAATGTGGATTTCAAGACTGACCGTCTGATCCAGGAAGTCATTCGTGACAAGTTTAAGGATTCCACAGTCATTACTATTGCTCATCGACTGAACAACATCCTGGATTACGACAAGGTGCTGGTTCTTGATGGTGGACAAGTGGTGGAGTTTGACAAACCTGAAGTGTTGATAACAAAGGGGGGACTATTTGCTGAGATGATCAGAAGTCAGAACGAAAGCACAAAAGATTACACGTGATATAGTAAGCCAAGATTTAACGCCAGAATATTTCCAGCATTAACTGTGGTAAAACCCTTGTAATTTGAAAGTATGTGAGTCTGGCGGAATGGAACACTATCTATCTTTTCTAACTATTGTAAATATAATAAGGGATAGCAGAAGTTATCTCGGTGTCCATGCAGTCCTCTTTGCATGTATATATTGGCAACGCATACAAGCACAAATCTTTTCTTGTTTTTTTCTGTAAAGTTTGTTTCAATTTTGTTGACGATTAAGGACCGCTACACAAAACGTCTAAAATTTACTGCTGACTAGCGAACGAACCTTTTAAAGTGGTGCTCTACAAAACTGCCAGATTTTTTTTTATAAAAGAGGTCGTTGTGTCTAGTTTTCACCTGAAAACTATAACTACAATCGTGGACAAAAGTCTTTGGGACACTTATGTAATTTAATGAATTATCTGTGTTTTACTACTGAAGTTTGAAAAAAAGCGCTGCGTTCCTTTTAAAAACGCGTTGCTCTTTCCCCTTCCCACCCAATACAATGTTGAAAATCAGAAGAAATTGCAGGTAGTAGTTTTCAACATTGTGTGTGTGGGGTGGTGGGGGGGGGGGGGGGGGGGGGGGGGGGGGG
>Ga0126338_10000236_pt1 | contig 26212 bp, 10 predicted proteins | sample OrbCmetagenome_2_FD_92529 | JGI IMG/M metagenome (GOLD analysis project Ga0126338, IMG submission 92529) | Coral microbial communities from Petempiche,Puerto Morelos, Mexico - Orbicella C C metagenome | ecosystem: Host-associated > Invertebrates > Cnidaria > Coral | place: Petempiche,Puerto... | reverse complement strand
TTTTTTTAAAAGTCCCTATCTTTATTCCAAAAAGCCCTTTTGGGATGAATAAAGTGTGTATGTATGTATGTATGTAAAAAGAGTAAACTTTGTTTATGTGCTAACTCCATATAGGACTGGGTGAGGAAGTATTTGAACTCTATTGATCTCTTCGCATAAAATGTCCTTTATTAAATTAAGCCAATGATTTCAACTCAACAATCCAACACTTGTACACAATAAAGAATTAAACTGCGATCATAGATTTTGATCTATTTTTGTGAAACATGAAAAATTTCACATTTTCCAAGTTTGCAATAAATCCCTCTTGCAAACTTTTATTTTACTTCACATGAATGTAAAATCAAAGGCAATTTGTAATTCCTGAAATTCTACCTGTATTAAGAGGGTTTAAGGTTTTTTTTTCACTTTATATTGTTAAATAATACAACAGAATATGTACCTTTGTTCCATTACAGCCGGGGTCACCCATCATACCACGAGGTCCATCTTCTCCAGGCAAACCCTAACAGAGGAAAAAACCCCTTTTCCTCAGTTTTGTCAATATAAGCTTTGTAAAGTGTTTGAAGGTAATATCAAGTTTTCCTTGAGAAAATTTAGTCACTTTAATTTATACCTGGAACACAGTGCAACTTAAGTCCACAGTAAGTATTCAAGGGTGAATTTGTTATTGTACTTTGTTTCCATAACTCATTAACTCATGTTGTGTCTAGAGAAGAGGGATTTAATAACTTAGTTTGATACTGAGGTTAGGGAAACAAACAAACAAACACCATTTTTGTCTCCGCTGATCGGAATACTTGACTAACTGAAAAGTCAAAACCTCAAATTCCCTGGGGGCTGCAGGTGTTGGGGTGGGGGGGAGGGGGGGATTTGAAAATTCAAATTAGCCAATACATTACCGGATTGCCATTTGCTCCAGGAAAACCAGGTGGACCAACTCTTCCCTGATAAGGAAAAGAGAAAAGTTAACATGAGCATTGCTTGCAATTTTAATGTTAGCATCCCGAATCTTCAAGTGCTGTGAGATGTTACCATTATGGAAATATATCAGCTTTTTCATGGAACTCTTTGTAATCTAAGAGACGCACCCATACTCAAACCATTCCAGCAGTGAATTATCTTTTAAACTTAAGCTTACCTCAATCTAGTATTTCTGAGGTAACATACTTGTGCTCCACCACCTCCCTGTTAGCCACACTCATATTATCAGTTGTTCATACTGTCAAAAACTCCCAAAATTCTTAATGGTGGTGAAGAATTCCCTTCTAAATATAGACCACCCTTCACTGTTAATCTGACTTGCCTGAAGAATTTCTTAGATTTGCCTCCTGGTTACGTTCCCCTATGAAAAAAACCCCTAAATTTAAGCTTACATTATGGTACCTAAAACATTGATACTATCAGGCCATCCCAACATTTATTGTTGAGCATGTTTTTCTGGAGGGTATGTCGAAATGTTTAAAATACAGCAGATGTATACTATGTTGTTCAAATATTAACAAAGAAGTAATACAGAGTTTTCCAGACTTACTCTTGGCCCCTTTGCTCCAATCGAACCACTTTCTCCTTTGTCTCCCTAAAATAAAGATTTCAACCTTAAACTTTAATATGTTTAACTTAAGGTTATGTGTAGAAAATTGCATTAATTACAAACTTTTTCGAAAGAAAAATACAGTTTCTTTTAACAATGTTAGTGAAAAGATTTGACCTACAATGCAAGCTTACATCCGCCATTTTCTGTGATGCTTAGTAACCAAGCCTTTCTAAGAAAAGGGCGGGAAAACATGGCACCTGGCCGGTGTTGCGGGCAACGAGCAGTCCGTCCGGTTATAATTTAATGCCTGGCTTGTGGTTTAATCAATCTACCATTCAAGATGAATCAACGAACATTAAGATACTTAACCTTATAGCCTCTTGGTCCTGGTAGACCTTCGGGCCCTTGGAAGCCCTACAATTGAAAGACAAAGGTATTAGTGCAATAGTTTAGTCTGTGTTTATCAACGACGATCGTCTTTGTCGTAAAATCCCGGCTTGAAAATCTTGAAACTCGTAAATAATTTTTCCATATAAGCTTAAGCTTAAGTTTCAGATAAAACGAGACTTATAAGAGAAGGAAAGGTGAGGTACAAATTTTAGCTCAAGCTGAAATGTTAATAGAGACTGAATGAAAATCCGAGAATGTTCATTATTATACATTGAACTCACTATCTCTTTTCTGATTGGCCGAAAGCGTACAGGGAATTTTCGAAATCAGCGCCTGTGACGTCACAACTGCAGATTATACAATAATCATGTCAAGGACACTCAAGGTCATGGGTAGAGTAATCATGTCATGTGTGACTGCAGTGCATGATTTCTAGGGGTAATCATGTCAAGTTCGCGTGCTTTGTGTTGCTTGCCGTCAGTGAAGAAGCAAAAACATAACTTCCATTTTTTTCCATTCAATGTATAATAAAACAATTATTAGATTCCGTTTTTGTGATATCCAGAATAATCAAGGTCTTGGTAAGGTTTATCAGCCTTAACCTTTGGTTTTGGCTGATAACCCCTACCTGGACCTTGATTATTCTGGATATCACGAAAATCTCATCCAATAATTATTATTGTTTATTATTATACATTGGACTCACTATCTCTTTTCTGATTGGCCGAAAGCGTACAGTGAATTTTCGAAATCAGCACCTGTGATATCATCTAGCTGCAGATTATACAATAATCATGTCAAGGACACTGAAAGTCACGGGTAATCATATCATGTATGACCGCAGTGCATGATTTATAAGGGTGATCATGTCAAGTTTGTGTGCTTTGTGTTGTTTGCCGTCAGTGATGAAGCAAAAACATGACTTCCATTTTTTTTTTTTCGCTCAATGTGTATAATAAAGCAATTATTAGATTCGGTTTTTGTGATATCCAAAATAATTAAGGTCTCGTTAAGGGTTACAACCCCTACCTCGACCTTGATTATTCTGGATATCACAAGTTAAGCTTATATATATTTCAGTAATTAAGAACTATAAAATTATCAGACTAGAATATGCACACAAGGTAGCTCTTAAATAGCATGTTGATAACAATGAAGAAATGAAACAAAAAGTAACATTCATGAGAAAAGGCACAGTTCTCTGCTAGATTTGAGTCCTTTGTTGGGGGAAGGTGTCAGGCGTTTGATTGATGTAACATAGGTCCAGTATTAGCTAATATTATTAGGACCAAATTTGCCTTTTATTGCAGTTGTATTGATGACACATTACTCTCAATCAAACCAGACACAATCAGCCTTATTCTACTTGTCACTTGTCATCCTTCACAACAGCAGCACAATGTATTTTTTCCAACCGATTATCCTCCTCATTATCTTCGTGGAATCATTTTTGGGGTTTGGAGTATGTTTGGCTCAAAATAATATGGCTTGAGAGCAGCCATGACCTAGAGTGGTAGTTTAAGGGCTTGTTGGTGGGTATAGTACCCATGGACAAGGATGGAATGATGTCACGAAAATGCAGCCTGACTGCTGAGTACTGTTTAAAATGACAGCAACACTGTTGAATTTAGGGCTTATTTGAAGACGAATTTCATAAGGAAAAAAAACCTGCACTTTTGAGGCTGAAACTTTGGTGTGTAGCTAACATTAGTGCGAGATTTTTTATTTGCATTGGCCAAAAAAAATATGTTTTTTGGAGTGACCTTCTCCTTTAAACAAGAGATATATAGCGTCAATTGGAAAAGAGGTAGCAATTAAATTTTTACTCACCGGTAAGCCAGATGGGCCAGTTTGACCTGTTCTGCCTCGATCTCCCTAGAATGAAATTGAAATTAAAGGTTACAACAGTTTACGGTACCTCATGACAAATTAGTCTGCATATCAAGACATAGCCCCTCTAAGCCTTTTGACAGTTGATTTCTAGGAGGCGTTTGTCTTCAGACAACCAATATTCTAGGTATTGTTCACAATTAGACAATTCTGTGCATCTCAAATGACCCAGCAAGTTTTATGTAAGTTTTTCCCTTTCAATGCCTCCAAGTTTTTCCAACATGGTTTGGAATGATCCTTACAATCTGCACTCTTACTAGCTTAACAGTTGAATTCCTCAACACCAGCAAATATTCTTGCCAAACTCTTTCCATTTCTGGTATTTATTTGGTTGTCAGTTGGTACTTTTAGGTCACTCGGCTTCCAAGCATGTTAATCACTTTTTTTGGCTTTTGCATTTCAGGTGAAAGTGAGAAAAATGACTGCTTAGTGTTCCATAAGGATCATAATCTGACAGGTGTAAGGGTAAGGGGGTTGTGTTTATTTGAATTATATTTAACATGTTGGAGAATGCTAGAATTTTATTGCATGTATTAAGTTTTAATCACCACCAACTTTTATGTATTTGTAATGCTATATGCACTTACCCTTTCACCTTTTGGTCCTATACATTTTGGAATGCAAGATGTGCACCCTTGACACTACAGTTATGAAAGAAAAGAGAGAGAAATAATCTTTTAAAAGCTGTCGCTGCTACTGTTATGGGAAGTGGGAAACTGACAAAATTTTCATTTTTCAAGAACAACATGTTTGAAATCCCTCCAATGCACCCCTACAGGCTTAGAGCCAATCAGGGAGTTTGAAAATGTTTTACTGGTTGACCTCTTATCATGCAAAGCATTAGCATTTTTATTTTGTGGTAATTTGCCTTCTCTTTTCTACCCTAAGGATTTACAGAGTTCCTTTTGTAGTATTTATTCAATGGTGTATTGCTACAATCCCAGACAAAAAATTGGGACACCAAGCAAGTTTCTCCCTTCCCCCACTTACAATGTTGATAATCTGGTGATTTTTCCCTTTTTGTCGAAAAAAATGCAACATTTTCGAACATTGATTAATTGATTAGGGGGGGGGGGGAGTGGGGGATATGTGATCCAATTCAAGTGTTCCAACTTATTTGTTCGGGATTGTCTGAAAGCGATATGCTTCGAGTAAAATGGCATTAAAGGAAAGGGCAGAGCTTGTGTCTATAAGACACGTTCCAAGATTATCAGTTCGCAAAGTAGCAGATCTTTTGTGTCGTTTCATGGAATAGTGTTCAGTAAATAGAATGAAACCCATTGAAATGGTTATCCGTGTACAGTAATCAGATTTATCACTATTACATGCGACATGAAAACTTTCGGGTCACATGTATTTAATTAATGCGCACAAATTACATCAATGGTTAACCACTTGAAAGTCAGCGTTTTGCACCCTAACCTTCGCTGTTCTTCCCAACTGGCAGAAGGTATGAAAATTTCTCACTTCACATCATTTGAAACTCAGGATGGAAGCAATGTAGAGTTTGATACTTGAAATATGGTTAACTGTCTGCCAGAGACAATAGGTTAACTACGTAACTACCCCTTCTATTTAAATTGAATAGTTAACCATGTAAACCTTCTCGCAAAGCTCTGTTTTGCTAGTTCTTGATCCCAAACAACGTCAAATAATTATATTTAATTCCTATAAAGTGGAAAAAGGTGTAATTCGAATGATATGACACAGTTTGGAACTAAGATGATTTACCAGTAATGGTTTATTGTTAGGGTTTGCTGAAGTGGTTAACCTTGTGACACTTCTGAAGTAGAAAACGTGCACCTTGCTTTATATGTGTTCCGCTCTTAGAGGGGAAAACGAACAGAGACATACATAATTTAATCACGTTTAGGTAGCAGTATCGCTTTATTGCTGTCCACAGATAAACCCTGTGAAAAAGCGAGGACAAGGCAAAATGTCCACTTGCGCAGTACCCTCTGCTTATACCAAATTTAGATCATTTCTGTTTCGCGTGGATCAACCACCCGTCTGAAGATCTTAAGACAGAGCCAAGGTCATCTTATTCAGTGCAGGAAATAGGGACATCCTTTTCAAACAAAATATCTCGTGCACAGTTGGATTTTATTGGTGGGTGGGCAAGTGAACTGTTTGCTCCTCCAGAAGCAATAGCAGGTCATGTCAAGGAATTATCAGTCACTGACCGTAGAAGGTCATTTAGAAAGATGGACTTCACGATCTTTAGCACTGCCTACCCAGGTAAAACTTGTTGTTGCATGCTGTTTCCTTTTAGTAGTGCTTGTTAGCTGTACCCGTTAGACAGCACAACTCCCCTTTTCTAAGACCTTCCTTATAGCAAGTGGTAAGACATTCTTTCAATTCTTCTTTTAGACAGTCTGGGCCAAAAAAATTGGGACACCAAGCAAGTTCTCCCCCACCTGCCACTTACAATGTTGATAATCATAACACAAATTTCCTAACTGACAAAAGCGTTTAGATTTATGCCTGTTAAGTTTTAGATGCAAACAACAGGGCTGTAGGGTTGTTCGAAAGCCGGTTAATGCTACCTCAGGATTAAAAGTTGACCGAAGTATTAACTCTCCTTATATAAAAATGTTTCTCAGTGCTTAGGGTTTGTGTAGTTTGAAATTGTTCAAACTCAAAACTGAAGGACAAACAATATAAAAAGAAATCCTCTCTGAAAAGTTAGAGAACTGAATTCTCAAACTGGTTAACAATTCATCAAGTTAAAACAAAGAGAATCACAACTGTGAAGGAGGTTTGGATACCCGGTCTTAATTAGCATAGATTTTGACGATTTTAGTTCTCCGTTTACTCCTTAGTTTCGGTTTCGGTAGAGAAGATATATCAAACTCTCGGGACAGTGTTTCATCGGCTATCCAAACACATTGAATTTCGTCAAAGATACTCCGCTGAGCGTCGTATTTTCAACTCTTTTCTCGGTGTTTGGATATCCCGATGAAACACTGCCTCTTGTGTTTGATATATTGCATCAAAATTCCTCCTTATCCTAGGTTAGCTCAATCAGGCTTTGAACAACCCAGCCGAGATGCAGACATGGTGCTCTTACATTTCAAATACTTGTTAGATACTGCGATTGAATTTCAATTTCTGCCATTCTAAATCTTGGTGGGCCGAAGTTGATCTTCAACATTTTTTTTAACACTATTTTATTCTGGACAGTTTCGTGTTGAAAAAAGTCTTTGAAAATTATGCTACTTAAAAATTTTCCCTTTGTACGGAAGATTTATTGTTGTTGGTTTAAAAAGTAGACGGGGATGATATGTAAGGTAATCTAACTGAACGCTAGGGTCAAACTTATTAATATAGTTTAAAGGTAATTGCAAGGAGAAAGGTGAAACTTCATGTACAAAAATACCGAAAACGAAAAAAGGAAAAAAAAAAACCAATGTCCTTTAAATAGAAATTTAATTACGAGCTGTAACGGTACATTTTAAGAAGCTGGATATTGATTTTTCATTGAGGCATGCTGTAATTGTCAATATTTATTTGCTATTCTTTGTTATATCAAAACAGTAGAATCGATTCCTAGAATTTCACGGCCTTCCGGACGAGCTGGAGCACGGACAAGCTTGAAGCTTGGAGCGAAACCGGAAGAAGGCAAAGCTGCTATATCTATCCGTTATTTATTAGAAGTCTATTGTTTGAAAACCTATTTCCAAGGATTTGATGAGATGCCAATCCGCAAATGCGTTCCTTTTAATACCAGACAGTGTTTTGCATTGGGAATATTTCCAGAAACTTAAGGATATGGCCTCGCCTACAGCTTGCGGTTTGACTCTTTGCCCAAGGCAAAAACCTGTACGCGTGTGATCTTGGAATTTTCATCAGTTTGTCCATTGCATGACTTATGAGAAAAAAATTTTATCAGTACGTTTTGGATTGTTTTTGAACCTTTTAAGCAGCGGAAGACTCACGGGGCACATCTTTTAGGATTACCGAAAAGGTTTACTATAGTCCGATTTTGTTAGGCTTATTTCGGAAGTCATGGGAGTCTCACCGCATGCACAAAATTCACGCGATGTGCCTTTTAAACAGCCTTCTGAGCACAATCTTTACCAACTATTTTCTTTTTCTGTTACATTCATCACTAGATTGTGTTATGCAGTTTCGGTACTCTTGAGACACAGTTGATGAACGTGTATTAGTGTTACTTTCTAGCTCAACGGCCGCAGCACCGGAAATAAATTTGCGCAAAGGTCGAAGGCTGCATAGCGGGACGGGTTTTGGACACAACGAATGAAACAGATGGCATTGTATTAGAAATATTTAAAGCTACCATCATTTTAGCTTCTTAGCCCTTCATCGGTTCACTGTGAATAAAAAAAACTCCTTGTTATCTGTTAACTATAAGACTTCAAATTAAGTCTCGCACAAATGGTTGATCTCTTCCTAAACCGAGCTGGACTTAAGGGCAGTTCCCGGGAAGTTTTAATGATCTTTTGGTTGATATTTGGGTAGGTCTAATTACACAACGCTTTAGTGTGCTGATGGTTTTCCCCAGACAGAAATCACAAACCGAATATAACATAAACATCGCGAGTTTTTCTTGTGATTTCCAACCACGTCTAGTCTGTCGTGATGTTTATGTCAAGTTCAAGTGAGCTTACTTCTTATCATGGTGTTATTACAAGGATTTATACCCAAAACTGCATCACAGTAGTGGTTTTAAGAACAACGTTCATGTCACTTCTGTCGCCTGTCTTTCGTCGACTTTGTCGGTCGCGCGAGCCACGTCACTCGCGTGAAAGTCACGCACACCTTCTGAACTACAGCTAGCGCGCGAGTCTTTCTCTCGAGCATCCCCCTCATAGCAAATGAGAAGTTTTTGAAAAGCTACGATTTAAAAAGAGCAGCGGAAACTCAACTGTGAAGGAAATACCTCCAAGTTTATCGCCTCAATCACACTAGAACGCAGACCAGCCGTGGATTTTTTGTTTTAAATAATTACCATGAGATGAAATTATTATAATTGTTGAACACGAGAAAGAGAGTGATTTTACTGTCTTAACTGTTGCAATCTTTAGTTTTGTTAACAGCCCGTCGATGGGGAAGGCGATTACTGCTAATTTTCGCAACTATAATTAACGATCCGGTGATGAGAATACAAGCTAACACGGTTCTACTTTGGTATCTATCTACTCGTGCGATCGTGCGATCGATTGGTGTGATCGAAGCCACGAGATTTCAAATGGTTCAGGGTTTGGACATGACATACTCGGAAATGCTATCACCAAGGGGATCTTCCCGAAAAACCAGGGAATTCTAATTTATTTCTTGATTTCGAGAAACATTTGCGCGCTGCAGGCTAGATGCCGAATAGAAGGCAACGGAACATTGAATGAAACGGACATCAGGAGTAAATGGTTTTGGTGCGGGTTAACTAGAGTGTAAATGAATATATGCATTTTTACCGTTAGAAAAACTGCTGTCAAACAAATAGCTTCTGCTGTGAAATGACAGCAAACAGAAGCTGGGTTTTTTTTCGGGTCGCAACTATCAACTTTTCCTGTGGTCGGTTCGCTCAGTACTGCTGAAAGTGCAAAGGGACACGCTCTCTTGGAGCTGTGGGGAAACACTCCAAATAAAATAGAAACATACCTCGGCATCCGCGAGAGGAGAATTTACCAATGATAATCCACAAACGACGACGAAAAGAGCAGCAAAACGAACTGAAAACCTGCAAGACAACAAACCACAGCAGAACATGAGTGGATGAACGCGCGCGTCAGGCGCTTGACGTCTGCCTTGGTAAATTAAGAAAACGCGAACTGAAGCGTGCCAAAGATCCGTCCCATAATATCGGGCCCAAACGTACCGCATGGTTAATATATGCATCCAGAAACAGCTACCAGTTCTGATGAGCTCTTATCTGGTCATACTATGTTAACGTGGGTTTTTAAGTGTGAAGAGTTGAGAATTGTCGCCCGGTGATCAGTGAAAATGGCTGGCAGGCCGAAATGCCAGGATTGAGAAAGCGGCTTTTGTTTCACGTTTAGCCTCCGGTGATAATGTTTCACGATTTATTGACAGATCGCGGAATTCCCGAGGTGTCAAGATTGAATGACTGGGTGGGTTTACCTTCTACACCATGGAACAATAGTTTACCTGTCCTGCGCTCTTCATCGAGAGCGTGAAGTTAATCTAATAATTAATCGGAAATTTCCCAGGAATTTCTGTGGGCGCGTTGCAGTAGACGCTATTAACTCGATCGTTCAAAAACAAGCTTATTTGTAATATTTAGCCTCTAAGTGCACAGTAGCACTTTTTTGTTTTTACTTTTAAGAAGTTTTTATTCTCGCGTACGTGAAGAAGCTGGATCTACTGCTAAACAATCACAATCGGGCCCGGCAATCGGACTATGACAAGAATAAATGAAATTACGCTTCTCGTAAAACAGCGAGATTTTTCCCTCGAAATGAGGCGTGTTCTACCAAAATACGGAAGCTACTTTGGATTATTACTGAAGGCCTGCCCATGCTTCTGAATTGCGGCCTGCTTTTGCCCTGAAAATATTTCTGCAGCCGGAAAAACCACTCCAAGTATTCTAACCGCAAATAGTTGTCATTCCCGGATGGTGATCTGCGAATTGCACCCAGACAAGATAAACAATCCTGTGTGTCAAATAATATTAGTTGTGAAACTCATCCGTAATTTTTTTTGCTACAGCTTTCATTGGATCTAAGGATTGATTTAGATAAAAGATAATTACGGCGGAGAACTTGACCCAAGCTATAAATGTCTGTCACAACCTCAAAAAACAGCAACTACGGGACGCCCGAGCTAGACCCCCTGATCTGCGGTGTGGTCACCTTCTTTGAGCGTAAAAAAGTGTCATATTCCCTGGCTGTATTGGAGATTGAGGGGAAGTTGTTAGAGTGGCGTGGTGTTTGTGAAGAACAGGTCGCCTTTTTTCACAACTTCGCTTGACTTTTGCACGCGAGAATTGTAAATAAATGAGAGACGGGAAATCCACGTAACTTCCTTTATTAACCTGGCAAGGAGGCATTTTTCTACGTTCTTTTTTGGCCATTAAAAATTCATGTTTATTGAAGAGCCATTAATTTGGCGAGATTACAGAATTTTAGACAGTTTCGATCCAGAGTATATCCGTGAAAGAGGAAAGGACGACGAATTTGGAATCCTCTTATGCTTTCACGCTGAAATGTGTTCGTTTTTCTGTTTCACTGTATTTTTTAAGTCTTTTTCTCTTAAATTCTCAGTCATTCAGTTTGAAAACAAACGTGTTGACCTACTTGTGTGTGTGGTCCTCGGTAAAACTTAATGCGAAAAAGAGAAAAAAATTTTTATTGATATTGCTTGAGCACTTATGTGAGTTTTAGCGTTGCTGTGCGAAAATTAGGTGGCCAGAAATTCGCCAAGAACCATTATCATGTGGTTCAAAGCAGTGTAAGTCGTACATATTACGGTAAATTTCAAAATACGGACCCCCGCGGCTATGACCTCGTATCTAAAAGGTGATTTGTAGAAAGCTGCAAGATGACAAACGCGATAAGATCCAGAAACCAGATAATGTATTTGTCTGACGGCCCGAAATGGGTTGAGAAAATACCAAACGAATCTTTTCGCATTTCATTTTTTTTTTTTTCGCTTAGTCGTCCTACTCCATAGACGTGTAGCAAAACGTGTTTCTTTTATCTCACCATTTTACCCAAGACTAAACAAAAACGACCGGGAAACAGCTGGAGAGCTATTCGTGGAGTCTGTCGCTTCACCTCCCGATGGCGGGACTCACCGGAAATATCGAGCAGTTTCTTAAGTAAACATACCGATCCTCGCTTTTGCCGCGAAAAAGGCGATTGAATTGGCGCCAAGGCGTGCTCAACTATGCGTGTTATTGAGGTGTGATGAGACAATCCTGAACTCGATATTTCCTTTTCGTCATTCTCCGCCTTCAGAGACAATCCCTGTAATGTGAGGTTACAGGGGCCTGTCAACTGTCGAGATCGCCAGATCGGATTGCATCACAATCGATTTTCCCACTTCCTTTGGAGTGACACGGCCGTCGAGGCTCAGATAACAAGGCCTTGTGCTATCCATGAAGCGTTTGTGATCCGTGGCACTGTTCTTCAATTTTGCTTGCTTTTACCTCTCGTTGGAGACTGTTTGATATTTTTTCATCATGAGGTTAAGGTAGGTTTGCGAGATCGTTAATATTCCCACCCGTTTGAGTTTCGCCTTACCCGGTTTACGAAAAGATTGTCTCACTTATTATTCACGTTTCATCCACAGGGCGGCCTCTCTCTTCGCCCTACTTTTCCTTGTGTGCAAAATAGCAAATTCACAGGTAAAGTTTGCTTTTACGCAGGTTTTGTTACCATTAGTTTTGCCATTAGTTTTGCCATTAGTTTTGGAGGCTACAATGTTTCTACTGCTGTAGGGAAACTTACAGTCACTCGCGTGCCCGCGCGCGTGGTGAACGCGAACACTTAGCTAGGTCGTTGATTCGGGAAGAAAGCGTTCTTTTTACACTATTGAGTGAGTTTTTTTTTTAAGTGATACAAATATTTGGTTCATGGATCTCTGATATGTAGTCTGGTGAAACAGTCGCGTGAACGGAATTTGGAGATAATCTACTTTGAATTCGGGGCACATTCTCCAGTTTTAACATAAATAAATAAAATTCTAAGTGAGAATGGTTACAACGATGACCGTTGAATGTTTGCTTAACTTGCTGCGTTGGTTGTCAAGGCGGAGATCATTTATTGCGTAGTAAAAAAAACACGGTTCACGGCTACGCACAAAATCACTATTCGCGTATAAAAACCTAGTCGTTTCACGATAAAAATCATCAATATACCCTTCACCACCTTTCTACAAAAAAGAAAGAAGTAATTAATTGACCCTATTTGTTTTGTGCGAGGAAATGTCTAGAGCATATACCAAAGAATTTTAGAGAAAAAAGCACTGTGGTAGGCAAGGAATTTTTCTTTATTTCTTGATGGTTGTGGTTATAGTTCATACGTCGTCAAAAAAATATTTGAAGCTTTTCACAGTGAAAACAGCCATTTTGAAAACGGGGCAAACAGCACAGGGGCATATATAGCGACCAATTCTGCACGACGTGTACATGTGTGTACCTCCGGAAATCTTAAAAAATGGAGATGTGAAGCGATGTTATTTTCAATCAAATCATTCTATGTTGCGGTTTCATTAAAACCTTGCTGACAGAGCCAATGTTGTTAAGGAGAATGCCTACACCAGTGGGAATTGAAATTGAGGCTCCATCTACACCATTAATTTTTTTTGACACATCTACGCCATTACACCTTTGAAATGATGTGTTTTCCAACTGAAATCTCATCCAAGGCTTCACATCCAGACCACCATTTCCTCCAGCATATTCTCAGTTAAAATTAAAAGACTAAAAAAAAGTTGATACCCTTTGAGAAGAAGCTATAAATGCTACTAGGTGAATAGACATATAGAGACGGACATTGGGGGTTCTGAACACTGCAATACTGCAAAAAAAATTTGGCAAATACCGCAATGTTGCAATAAAAAAAATCGTTATCCGGTGAATAGCAAACTTTGCTTGACCATTACTATCCACTTGATAGCGATTTATCCACTGGATAGCATTATATATAGAATTTGCAGGTCAAATTGAGATGAGCAGTGCAGATGGACCATAAATCAAGCAATAAGTAATTCACAATTTTTTCCCAATCATTTAATCTTGATGTATCTGCACATTTTACGGTTACTGGTCATCTTGCCACCAGGAAGTCTTGCCACCAACGAACTTGCTACCAAGTGAAGTTTCCTTGCCACCAATAGTCTAATAAGGCAGTGGATAAAAGAACAAGGAATAATCTATATATGCAATATGTGACTCGAAAACAAAGCTAGGAAGGCAATGCGCTGCCCATTTCAATGATGCAAAAGTCATAACAAGAAAGAAACAAATTAGAGTGCCGCAAACCGATTCACCAGCTAAGTCACCTCGACTATTTTACTCGACTAGTTTATCTTTTTGTCTGTGTTTGGTAGCGAGGTGGTGGCAAGTTCGTCGGTGGTAAAATTCCCTGGTGGCGAGGTGACTGGATACCCATTTTATAAACTTTGCTGGGATTTACCAAGAAAGATGTCTAAATAAAAATTGTTAATTCCTTAGTCTTTGTAGCTCATCCACATGCATGCCAGGCTCACATTTCTTACCATTATTTAGCCTATTTATGCTTGCATTTCTAGATAACATTTTTTTGTATCTTTTTTTAGGATCAAAATGATGAGGAATGCAACTGTAAACCTGGACAGAAAGGTTCACGGGTAAGTTACAACATCACTACAGGGACATAATGGAGTGTCTACTATGTATACCCAAAGGGACATTACTCCTTCATTAACATTGATTTTCATCACTTCAGACTTAAATAGGGTACATGTTTGTTTTGCACTTTGACCTGAAATTGCTTGTGTTGTTAAAATTAAATTATTTTTCCCTTAAAATCTGGCAATTTAAAACCTTACTGAAATGTTTACACATATGAAAGCCATCACTGGCTAGTTGAGGTCATGTATTAGAGGCATGTACTTATTTTTAAAAGTCTGAATGAATTAGGGTAAGGATTTGAAGAAATCAGCGCCTCTCCACTGAAAATGGTTTCAGAAATATCCATACCCTTCCAAAGGAAGCATCTTCATATCCCCCTTGCCTTTGGACCTCCCCCCACCCCACCCTTGCCATGAGAATTTGAAACTGTTCTATTGAAAAAGGTTATATTAGTCCTATTCACAAATTACAGCTTGGTGAGCAACACAGCTGTTTGTTTTATGAGAACAAATCATGGCCATTTGCCTTGCTAGTCTGTGTTACAACTTTATTTTCTGACCACATATCCTCGTCATTTGCCAAGCTACACAACCTGCAAAATTTGTTTTCTGACCACAATACCTGGACATTTGCAATCACTGGGCTACAAAATATTCATTCCTGATGACGCAGCTTCAGTTACCTGTTGTCAAAAATCACAGCACTAAACTGCAGGTTTGCAGAAATCATCTAAATTGTCCTTGATTCTATGTGGTGACTGTATACATGCATGTATGATGTAATTGCACCTGCTGTGGGAAGGCCAAATCAGTATTCATGTACGTTTGTCCCAAAAAACTCTTGATACAGACTGGATTAGGATTGTGTTACACTTCATGAATGCACCAAGTGACATTTTGCCATGCCTATTTCAATCAAAGTGCTCTCTGAGCAAACTCATGAATGATACAGATGAATGGGACATTTCAGTCAAAGTGCTTGCTGAGCAAACTGATGAATGGTACAGATGAATGAAATGATGTATGTAATTTTGTCTGTTATTTGACACTTTGAGATGTCATAGTAGTTGTTTGACAAAGTACCAGAAACATTTGGATAACTATATGTGATAATTGAAAGGAACGTGTCATAATGCATTGGAATTAAGGAGAATGGAACCTGATTCTACTGATAAAGGACATGTAAGAAACTGGAGTTTTTTGGTACTCTATAATATGAGACCCAGAGGACGAGGTTGAATGACGTTCAGTTGAACAGAATACATTTTTAAGATGCAACTTCAAAATGGGGTAGTGTAAGCATTTCTCAATTCAGGCCATAGTATCGATTTTGGTCACTCCAGGGACCATAGATTGAAAACGTGACAGAAAATTGGCGTTACTTTCGATTCTCACCAAATTTGGACAGTGGGATGATCTGATCATTAGCCAATAACAGGCCATTTTTCAGCTCTTTTCGTCATATCCTCCCCTCGGGAGAGTTTTGTCAAGTTAGCTAATTTAGTATGCAAGCCAATGTAATGGTGGTCACTGTTGGCGAAATGTTTATTTGCTCAAAATTGGGGCAAAATCTTTCGGAGATGGAAGTCAGGACATTTGTAAGGATACAGAAAGTAATATGGGACCAGTTGCTGGCTTCTAAGGCTGAATTTATCCAGAAGTAAGCTGTATTTTCGTTTTCGTGCCAAAAGCCACGCGGTGAAATGTTATTGGCTTGTTATGCTCTCCTGTTCTGTTTTTTCTCTTGGTCTTTTTTGTAGCCTGCCGAGGCCATTCTTCCGTCTAAATCAGTTGCAAAAAGTTCGAAAAAGATGTTCCCATTCAAGTTTAAGCTCTCAGGCGATAATTCTGGAGTTTTTTGGCCGAAATGTCGGCTTTGTTATGTCCATGTTTTTTGGTTGCTATGGGCGACCGTAGCATCCTTTGTTAGGTCAAGTCTGGGAAGTGAGGTCGCAAAAAAATTCTAATTAATTCTGGTTTTGTTCGATTTCGCTGAAATTTTAACACGATAAAGCTGGATTGTTAAGGAATAGATTTATCTTCTATCGATGTGTGGTAGCTATTAACACTAAAGTGATATATCGCTTCGAAGTCCGGGTTTTGAAGAGATTTTTTTGCAACGTGTGGGTTCGGCGTGATTTTGTAATTGGAGGATTCTGTTGACCCCGAAGGAAAAAATATCCCGAAAAGGTCATTTCATCGACGATTCAAATGAATATAAATATGTATATGTTGCAAGCTAACTTTCTGGTGAAAAAATATAATTTTTGACGAGCGCTGGGTTTTTAATTTTTTTCCCACGAAACACAGGGTAAGAGAAGAGTTTTAAGGTGCAACTTCAAAATGGGGTAGTGTAAGCATTTCTCAATTATTTCTTCCCTTATGCAATTGAAATATTAGTTTTTACTTCTTAATGCCAATGTGTTGTTCCAGAAAATATCCATACCCCGTGGAAGGTTTTGTAGCTTGAACCCCCCCACCCCTCCAGAAATTCCTTTTTAGTGTCATACTTTCCTTAAAAAAATGGGCTTTTGAAACCCGCCTCCCCCTTGGAATTTCTATTAACCTTCCTTGGGATGGGTATGGATATTTTCTGGAAGTACACAATTCATTGGCATTCAGAAGTATTGTTGGTTTTCAAAATAGAAAGCCTGTGTAAAAGTTGGGCTTGTTTACTCTTGCAAGACTGTAATAAACTACCTTAATGCAATAAAAAATACTGAAGACAAAGTAGCTAAAGATCATACCTCTTTGGACTGTAGTCAAACACTATCAAGATTATTAAGGTTTGTTTGCCTTATAGGGAAGACCAGGCCAAGTTGGTGTCCAAGGTGTACAAGGACTGGAGGTTTGTATAATGGTTAACCTTTCATTCCTGGTTAAGTTCAACGTGCAAATTCTCCTTTTGGTCTTGTTACATTTGTTATTATTTAGTTATTAATGTTGCAGTTCCTAGGGAGTAATGCTTTAATTATCCCGACAAACACAAGTAATAAACACGCGTTCTATGGCGTAAAGGGGGGAACACCGCTCCGCAATCGGTGTGACAGACGAACTTTCATTGTGTGACCAAAATTGATGCCAAACTTATCTCCCCAGCGGTTAATTCTGCACTGGATCAGACAAGTCGGCGAGGCCAAAAGCTTGCGCGTCCTAGTAGCGTAACTCTAAACGGCACTACGAGCTGACCTCCGGTCAGCATCATGCTAGAGTGTAGACAGTTCTTAAGCCTTACTTATCTCCCCAGCACTACGAGCCGACTTCGCCGGCACGTGCTGGATCGGACAAGAAGAGGCATAAAAGAGCGTTAAATAGCGCCACTAAATTAGCGAAAACGAAGCTTGGGGAAGTTGCTGCAAGACTTAACTGATAGCGTGTCATGAGAGGTGAACCCCAGTTTATTATTTATATTAATGAACAACAACAATCAACCTCCAAAGGGAGGGAAGGGTGGGAGTTACAATTTCGAGGGCTAACTAAAAGTTACTGCAGTGATATAACGAGCGAATGATGCTAAAGTCCAAGCTAAGACTCTTTTATAGGTAAACTGATGTCTGGGTTTAAACCAATGTAAAATCGTGTCCCATGAAATGTACAGAGTCCATGCAGCCTTGAACAAAACAAGAATGGGGCTATTTAAAAGACTAGCCATACAAAATGCATGATATAGTTAAACCAGACGTTATTGCAACATGCATACGTGAAAGGCTATTGTGAATATTGTTTAAACTAGACAAGAAAGACATCTATAATGTTCTAACGCGTAACAGTTCTATTGCGTTACGTTTAACAACAGTAAGCTAGTGACTGTGCGTAAATAGCGTCACGCTCCATTAGCTGCGTGGTGGAAAAATTGGCATGAGGTATTTTTGGTCAAAAGTGAACAGTTTGTCAAAAACGCTCCAAATTTTGTATGTGGTTTTGTTTAGGTGTGATTTTAACCAACAACCATAAAGATGACAATTTGTGTGGCCGTAGGTTCACAGTGGAAAACAGTCATTCTAATGAATTTATCACAGTTGTAAATGTAAAATCTAAAGTAAAGTAACACAATAATTATTATTTTTTTAATTGAACGTGAAAGTTCTAATGGTTTGAGCTTAGACAATTTATTAACAGACACCAAAGTTGCGAAGATCACAACAAACAAGTTGAGATTTCATTGTTTTGTACAGGACATTTGATTGGCTGGATTTGAAAATGTTGGAATGTATTGTTTCAGTTCTGGCATTTGATTGGTTTTCATTGTCTGGCTGGCCCTGGTTTCAGTAAATGCACTGTAAACAATGTCCTGTATTTTTTTCGCTAAAGTCTGCTTCTTTTTTCAGATATTACGTATGCAAAAACTCATATTTGTTGTCACATCAATGCGTGACAACAAATTTGATGATTTCACTTGGAATACAGCAAAATGTTGATTTCACGCAATGTGTAAGCTCAAAAATGTTGATTTTGCGTTAAAAGCAGTTAAAATGTTGATTTTAGGTTGATGTGTGACTGCAAAGATGTTGATTTCACTTAGAAAACAGCAAAATGTTGATCTCATGCAAGTTGTGAGCTTAAAAATGTTGATTCCAACCTGAGCTTATTTGTACAGTTTTGGGTACTCGTGAAGCGGAAAACAAAGAATCAGTTTTAGCTCAGTGATGTTCAATCAGCAAGTAGTCAAAGATGAATGAATAGATTCATGAGATTCCGAAACTTGAAATAGAAGCTAGTACGTGTAAGTGTGCTTTGAAATGTGTCTTCACTAAATTGTAGATTTGTTTTTTTATAGGGTCCTCCAGGGAAAGAAGGCTTAAGAGGTCTTAAAGGCTACAAGGTACCAAATAAATGTTTTTTTTCCCCAGTGTTCATTGATCTGTGAGGTTTCATTTCCTTTTGTTAAGGGAAGCACTGTGCACCTGGATCTTAGTGGTAGAATCCTATCCTATCTGATTATGTCTGGGTTATGAACCAAGTGTGACTCATGTCAAGATGGCTGGATATTGGCCTTGTTCTTTTTTTGTATGGTTATGGACCAAGACAGAGTCCAGGTCGATAAACGTAGAAAAAAAAAGCATACCAATACCCAGCCATCCGGACCAAAAAGCTTGGTCAATAAAAGGATTTATTATATGGAGTTGATAAGGCTTTTTAAAGAAATTTTTCTAATAGGACACAATGCATAATCCCCAGCCAGCAAGAAAGGGCCATCTTGCCCGTTCAGGTAACCAATCATGGTGCAGGATTTGGTTCATCTTGCCTGTTCGCTCAGCTAGCCATACAAAAAGTAGAACATGAGTAGTCACTCTTTCGTGTTTTTGCATGTTGCGAGAAAAAACCATGAGAAAAAGTGGCTGCGCAAACTCCTGAGAGTGAGAAGCATCCGAAAGGAGGGACTACCGCCTAAGGCTGAGACTTTGAATTATACATTGCTCCCACAACACCAAAATATGATTGGCTTACGTTAGAAGTGTTGACAACACGTTGTCAACATTCGAGAAATGCTTGATGTCTTGCGGGAATGTTTATATCGCTCTCTGAAAATAGAAAGCTTTAGAACTGGAGCAAATCAAAGCATTGGAATTGTGTCTCCCAGGCTGTGATGTTCTTGCGATTCTGCTGACAGGCTATGGAAAGAGTTAAATGTATTAGGTGTTTTGCTTGGCAAAGCTTTTCGCTGGAACTTGAATGTGAGTGTGTCAGTGATCTCGCTGCTCAATACCAGGTCATCAACATCGTTGAAAAACAATTCCGTAAATATGAATTGACTGAGCTTGGCCTTTCAGCCATCCTGGACATTCACTTGAAACTTTCCGCTGCTTTTGGCAAACATGTCACTGCAGTTGGATGATCTCCTATGTCAAATACATAAAGTAAATTCCTGTTTGAAACTCTGCATTTGAAAATTTTTCAATAACTTTTAAATTTATACCTACAGACATGGCAAAAAATCATTTCAAGATGCCTTCTTTGCCATTTTCTTTTCAAAACCTCTTTAGCAATTTTGCTTAATGAACGCTGTAATGAAGATATACTTCTCACAGCATGGTTTTGAATTGCTACTTAAAGAGAAGAGCAATTTTATTCAAGACATCTACCGGGGTCATTGACAACAGGCGATAATGAGAGGATGTCAAGATAAGGAGTTATATTGGATATGTGCAATGAGGTTGAAAATTTACACTGAAAAATCACCCGGCTGTGAAAGGTCAGAGTCTCTGGCTTAGGCAGTAGTCCCTCCTTTTGCCTGCGTTTCACCCCCAGGATTTCATGCGGCCATTTTTTCCTCGTGGTTTATTTGCGGTCTTGCTCGACGGACTAAGCAAAAGAGGGACTACTCGTAGTCTATATGAGAAGTTGTGTTCAGTGTCTTTGCTAGCCCACAACCAAAGGTGTACAAAAGTAGCCTTGTGTGCATGTCATTAATATTTTATGGAATGGATAAAATGCTTTCAATGTTTTTTTTCAGGGTGATGCTGGACAAGCTGGCCCCCCTGGATCTCAAGGAGATCAGGTGCATTATGCAGTAATAATAATTATGCCAAGGAAACTAATTATTCACATAAATGAATAAATGTTAATTTTTTTGCAGTCTTGCTTCACTTTGTATTGTTCAGGGCTTTCTATAAGAAAAGCTGGTTAAAGGGACAGTGTCATGAGCTGTGCATGTGTGAGATTGCTTTCTCCATATCGGCTTAAAATCCCTTTTGAAAGGGGATATTGAACTATACTGTCTTCTTTTTGAACTAAGAGAAAGTAGATTTCTCAAAACTAAATTATTTTGAGGTCAGTTTGCGTTGAACAAACTCGTGCCGTGTTTCCGCCCTGTCGGATCACATTGTGATCAAGACAACTTCGTAATTCAGGAGTACAATGTGTGCTTATATTGGTTTTGTGGAAATACTTTTTGTCTCCAGTATATCTAGACAGATTTCTGACTTGAACACTGCTACTAACAGCTACACTGTATGTTAATGCAGATTCTACAGTACAGAAGGATTTAATGGTCACAAAGTGAAAACAGCTTACGAAACTTGTCTATTTCACTTTAGTTACTGTCAAATTAAAACATGATCCACCCATCTTTCAAATTCATAGTGCTAACCGTCTCATGCAAATAGATTTTTTTCTCTACTAAATGTTCACAGGTTTCTAAGTTTTATACACCACATCAAAGCTAACTCAGAATGCAGATTCCGGAGTACAAAGCGATTTAAAGGTCAAGATGCGCTTTTTGTTGTTGTTGTTTATAGTGGTCAATGTGCTTAGCTACACCTAGCTAGTTCACAGGCATGCCACTCTAAATGAAAGAAACAAGTATATCAACTAAACATGATAGGCTTAAAAGTCCCAACTGGTGGGAGGCAGACCAGTTGGCTATTTACAAGCATGACCGAGGAGTTTAACTACTGTAGGGTCTACCGAGAAACAACTCCAGCCAAGTGGTCAGAGTGGGACTTGAACCCGCGACCTCCGGATTTCAAGTCCGGTGCCCTAACCACTCAGCCATGCTGCCTCCATGAATAGCCTAATAGCCTAAAAGTCATGCAATCAAGTTACTGTTGAATTGCAGCACAAGCCACGTATCTTTCAACTTCACAATGCTAACTGTGCCATGTTTACAAAATAATATATTTTTTTCTCTACCAAATCTCCACTGGTTTCTAAGTTTTATATGTCATATGAAAGCTAACTGAAGGCAGATGCTGGAGTGTGTATCAATTTAAATGTCAAGATGCATTTAATAGCCAAAAAAATCATGCCGTATTCCACTATTAATAATAACTTAGGGTTTAGCCATCTCAAACCACACGTTGCTTTTCAGTTATTTTCTCTAGCATATCTCCACGGAATTTTATGTTCAATGCATCTGTTAAAAAAAAAGTTAAGTGAATACAGATTCCTAACTCAAAGACAATTGCGATAAGGAGGTCAAGATATGCTGAATACCTCAACTGGCCAAGACTCGGCATTTACTGGGTGGAAGCTTCGTATATTATGATAGCTAATTTCTCCCCATGCTTTAATAGCATGAGCTATCCATTGTAGTCAAATTTCCCTTGTTTACACTCCACAACTGGCTCCACTAGTTGATGCCATTTGTTAAATTCAAACTTGAAAAATTCAACCTGAACTTTTCAAGTTTTGATCAAAACGTCACACATATGCAGTTCATGACTTTGTCCCTTTAAATGATCAGTAAGACCAGCTATTTTGATTTTACTACATGTACCTGATTTACATATACAAGCATGTGATGTTCAAAGTTACAATAATCAAGTAAAACTTCTTGGAAGACATTTATTTATAATTCATGATGAAACTTTTGTGCTACATTGGCAGGCAAATGAATTAACTCCATTTAGCTAAGTATTAGATTGATGTTGATAAAGTAATTGATAAGTCAAATTGGTAAACGTGATATTCCAAGACTGGGCTTAAGGTAAAATAGGCAACTTTTTGAACCTATTTGTTAAGTAAAGTTTGAGGGCCTGTTTACAAGGAGGGAGGGTTATATATTTCCATGCCCCTTCCATAGAGAGATTTTTGGTTTCACCTCCTCTCTCCCAAATCCCTCTTGAAATTTAATTTTTGGTTCATTCTTTTGACCCCTCCCCCTTGGAATTTCTACTAACCCTCCTTGGGATTCATATATGTATTTTCTGGAACCACATGATGTGTGCTTGTGCATTCTTGTTGTCACAGTCTGCCACTGATTTCATTTCAAGAAATGTTGTTATTAGTAAAGGCTACTTTTTCTTAGAGGGCTTACAGTGTACAACAGTGATACACTTATCTTTTATCTAAGTATGTACATTTGCTTATGTTTAGGGCATGATTGGAGTTCCTGGATTTCCTGGCGTACATGGCTTACCAGTAAGTATGTTGTGTGTATGCAGTAACACTTGAATTTATGAATTGGTTATTAAAGTGCCTTTAACCTGTGAAGCGCATCTTTGTTACATTTGTTTTCTAATTTTTTACTAAACTCAAAGAAATTTCTCTGCCTGACAGAATTGTTCTTGCAGAGGCAAAGTTTTACGCATTGCGTACTTTTAGTTGGAATCCGTTTGCTTGATTACAGTGAGGACACTCGAACCATGAACAACTACACTTTTTTGGTACATTTTTGTATTATTATGCAATGAGAGCTCCTCATTTAGACAAAAGAATTAGTGTTTTTTAGGCACTGTCCAATCACAGTGATGGTGGGAAAATATGTAATTTTTTTATGTGGTAGTGTCTTGACTATATTTTCAAACATTAAGTGACCTATGTGTCTGCTAACTATGCTGGTAAGTACAATTTTTATTCTTAGCTTCAAGTTGTCTGTCGAGTTTTAGATGATACTCACTTTCTTATTCTTGTTCGGCGAAGGTGAATGCAAACTCACTGTCAATAGACAGCAAGGGTATGACAATGGTAAATTTCTGCCACAAGTTTATTGGGAAAGAGTGCTTGATCTACATAATCAAGGGTTTTTGCAAAGACAAATTTCACAAAATGTGTGAGTTAGTAACGGGTATGTAAATAAATTTGTTCAATTCTATGAAGAGATCAACTAGCTGGACCACGGAAAACACTGGTTCGAAATAAAATGTGGGCAGATGTTGTTGAATATGTGGAGTCAGAGAAATTATGTCAACCAAGTATGTATACAAATGAGCTTCAATGGCATTTGTTATTAGATAGAATTTCTCCCCTTGGTCATTTACCATCACAGTCTGCAATAAAAAAGTGCATCTGGAAAGACTGCAGAATGACAAAGAAAAAGATTTCCCAAGTACTCAAAGAATCATTTTCCCAAGCAAATACGGAGTACACCCATTATTTTCTTGACCAAATTGGACAATGTGACTATACAAAACATCACATTTTTAAATGAATGTAGTGTTATTGTCACATCAGGAAATCGGGTCTATAGATATTCTTAGATTGGTGAACCTGTGATAGAAATTCAGCGCTATGTCTCAAACGCAAACAATACCTTGAACTTACTTCAGTTCTGGGTGCTTGTCCTTAAGCTTACAAGAGTTAACATCTGTACAAGGGATTTTCTTACAATTTGCTCTGTTGTGGCCAGATGTATGGCAAATAGCAGACACTTTTCTGCACCTCTCATGAACATTTGGTAATTCTTCAAGGGCTTTTTGTTTCCCGTGTAGGTTACTTTTGGTGCTTTCGACTTCCACTTCTAGTAGCTTTAGATTTTCTGACAGTTCTGCAGCTAATTGGTCAAATGGACTTTGAATCCCTTGAGGGCTTTGGTTTGAAGTGGTTGCACTTGCTGCAAAACTTACATCAATTGCTGCCTCAGGTGACCATTGTCAGGGTGCACTGCTTGTACTTGGAGTCATATACAGTAGCTTTGGCTCAGGGTGATTCAGGTTGGAGTGACGGCCACTCTCTGTTTTTATGCTGTGTAGTTCAGCCTCTAACACACGTCTTTCAGCCAGTAAAAGCTTATAATTGGGAGACGGAAAGAATGAGTCCTTACCCTCTGATTTGACATATGCCAGTGATCTTTGGGGGCAAGAAGCCCTGCTTTCAAACTGCACTGACAATCTTTCTAAGTTCACTCCTAGAGATAATGATTTCAACCAGACATTCACTTCACTTCTGTCAGCCATGATAGGGCAATGCTCACTCTCTGACTTGTAAATGCATGAGCCTTAATGAAATAACCTCCTGATTGGAAGATGCCAAAAACGTGGGAAAAAAGCCTAGGTATTCATGATTCAAGTGTCCTCACTATAATCGTTAGTCTTTGCTCTGCATGATTTTAATGAACATCAAAAATATAAAACTTAAACAACTTATATTCATTTGATTATTCCTCACATAAGTTAGATATTGCTATATCATAAATAATTACATGTATATTTTTAACCTTTCTCTTTAGGGTTATCCAGGTATTCATGGGCCAAAAGGTTTTATGGGAAGCTGTGGATGTGATGGAGAAAAGGTAGGCACTTAAAAATATTAACATGTTTACCGGTATTTGAAAATCTCTCTTCATACTCTGAAAAAATCTCACTTTTGTGTGTATGCAAAACCTGTAGGGGTGAAAAGCAGACATACATGTAAAGGTTTATTAGTTACATAGACTAATGCTGTTCTAATTAAATAACTTTCATTACCTGCAGTACTGTAGCTTGCAACCACTCTGCAGCTGCAAGTGTAATATGTGACATACCGGGTAATTTGTATGAAAGTTTTACTTGTGGCCAGAATTATACTTAAGCATAAAGCTAGGGAGATAAAAAATAGGCCATTAGTTGACTTTTGTAGCATTTCATGTCTGCCTATGTATGAGGCAAATGGTGATGATGATCTATGTGAGTGAAAACATTTAGCATGCCTTTTGACAACATATTCCCTCACTTTCCCTTTTGCTAAATAAATACATGTTTATTGTTGTTGTTTCAGTGTAGTTCTGTAAACAAACCTCTTTTCATAATGCCTTCTCAAACTCTTGAATAATTCATTAAGTTTAAACAAAGCTGATCATAACCAGGATGGTGTTTGATGTCTGATCTTACGTTGCATACATTAATTATTATAATTCCTTCTTGGTTTTTGTCTCTATTGGGAAGATCGATATATCAAACAATAAAGACCTTGTTTGACCTTACATTCTCGAACACAATATACAATACCACACCTCGCCACAACATGCCACACCTTACACCATACAGTATAGTACAGTGCAGTGCTGTGCAAAGTACAGTACAGCACAACATGGCACGGCACAGCACAGCACAGTACTTTACTACAGAGGTAAACAAAAACAACAAAAATGGTACCTCTTGAGAGGTGAAAATACTTCACTATGCATCTTATTTTCAACTCTCTTCTCAGTGTTTGCAAATGTGTTCATGTTTGATATAGTACATACACTGTACATGAATACAATTTGTTTTTTTAATCAAGTGTTTTCTTGTTTCAGGGAGAACCTGGCCAAGTAGGAGTAAATGGTAGTAGAGGCACAGCAGGAGATCCAGGAGACAAAGGCCAACAAGGCCCTACAGTAATAAACTCCTTAAGATTCTGAGATAGAGTGCTTTTCAATTGAGTGTTAAAGACCAAAAT
>Ga0126338_10000235_pt1 | contig 26234 bp, 16 predicted proteins | sample OrbCmetagenome_2_FD_92529 | JGI IMG/M metagenome (GOLD analysis project Ga0126338, IMG submission 92529) | Coral microbial communities from Petempiche,Puerto Morelos, Mexico - Orbicella C C metagenome | ecosystem: Host-associated > Invertebrates > Cnidaria > Coral | place: Petempiche,Puerto... | reverse complement strand
TAAAAACCGCCGGGCCCCCACTTGGCCCCTTCCCCAAGAACCAATTCAACATTGGGGGATTTCAAAAAAAATCCCCTCCCCCCCCTTGGGAGGTGGAACCATTTAAAACCCCCCCCCCCCCCTTGTCTTCGGAAATTCCAATATGCTTTCACCGGCTTCCACCTCTGGAAAATCATTGCTGAAACCCCCCATGCGTTTGGAATTCCAAACTACGTTACCCCCCAGTGCCTTGAGAATTCCAGTCCCAGAGACCACCCACCCCCCTCTCCCTTGGAATTCCAAGATGCTGCCCATGGTATGGTATGGTTATTTTCTGGAATCACCCATTTGGAATTTGATGATTTTAACAAGCCTCCTTATCTGTAATAAAAGGGGAAACAACTTTTGTGCAATTTGAGATGATCATAAGGTAAAAGAGTCCAGGCAGTGTTGACACAATTCAAAATTCTCTGTAAGACCATATCAAAAGTAGTGTCGTTTCTCCTCAGGCATGTGTCATTTGTGGACTGTCCTGGTCATGACATTCTTATGGCCACCATGTTGAACGGTGCTGCAGTTATGGATGCTGCTCTTTTACTCGTAGGTTAGTTTTCAGAATGATTTTATTATTTCAATTACATTACAATATGATCGTGGTTTGGTATGATCTTGAAATGGTCAGTTTTCATAAATTGGCCAATTTCAAGTTGACCAACACTGCTGGTATTCACAAGTACCAGTGAGAACATCAACTCCTCTGTGGGAAGGGAAGGACTCTCATGTAAAGGTTGGGGATGTCTGTCATCTCGTTTAGGGGTGTACATGTAAATCACCGATTCTGGTTGTAATTAGATTTTCAGGACGAAACACCACTATTCCTAGCTGTAAAGGTATCTTTTAGGGTTGCTTGCGAAGAATAATAAAACAGCTGTCATGTCTGTTTTAATGTGGTATCTTTTAACAACAACAACAACAACAACTTACTTGTACTTTTACCTAAAATTTAAGTGTACAAAAATAAGTTTTTAGGGATCAAATAAAGCTTGAACCTTGCCCAGAGTGCTCTCATTTGGCAGGTTGATTCAAACTATTTTGGTGAGCATTCCCTACCTTTTCACACAGGAGTTTCTCTGCCCCCCTGCCCCTGGGCATTAACTGTAATTAAATTTCAATTCTGCAATACCAGCATCCTGGTGGTATTCATTAATATTTTACTGGTAATTGAGACCAACACCATACAGATCATGCATCTTGCATTCTTAGCCTTTTTTCAGCTCTTTTGGTTACATTCCAACTAGACTGTTGGAAGCAGTAGTGTCTAAACAGAATAAGATACATTGTAGACTTCAGAGATTGGTTTTAGCTTCTGATCATAGTCCATCTGCTTCACAGCACTAGCCTGTGAGAAGGCTCTCCAGGATGGGCAAAAAGAAAATTTGGGCAGAACGAGAAGATAGAACCTCCTTCAGCTGCCACAGCTAGATCCTTTTCAGCTCTCTCCTTCTAACCTGAGCCCGTGCACAGGGTACACAACACATCCAAAAGAGATAGGGGTTCACATGGATTTATGGTTACTGTGCTATTTCCCTTTCCAGTTCCAAGGGTTGTCAAAAATAATGTACAGTTAATGCACAAATAATGAATAAACTCCTTGTTTTTTCAAAATTTGCATGTTACTGCACAAAAGCATTTCTGTTCATGATAACACCATTACTTCACTGTGCTGTTATGCAATTGACAAAATTATTATGTTTGCTTGTTTTCCTCAAAGCTGGAAATGAATCTTGTCCTCAGCCACAAACCTCAGAACATCTGGCCGCCATTGAAATCATGAAGCTTAAACACATAATTATCCTACAGAACAAGATAGACTTGGTCAAAGAAAGCCAGGCTAAAGAACAGTATGACCAGATACTCAAGTTTGTTCAAGGTGGGACGTTATGTCAGTACTTGTAGGTTTACACTTTGCTTCATGGTAAAATTAAAGACCTTTATGTTGCAGCTACTTGCCTAAGCATCAACAGTGAATTATTAGTATTTTTTAATGATTTATAATTTTATTTTATCAATAGGAACAATTGCCGAGGGAGCCCCTGTTGTACCCATCTCGGCACAGCTCAAGTACAACATAGAAGTTATCTGTGAATTTATCTGCAAGAAGATTCCTGTTCCCGTCAGAGATTTTACTTCAAGTGCTAAACTCATAGGTTTGTTTTACTTTAAAACTAATAGTAACTTTGATAATCCTGCCTTCAACTAGAATATGTATTGATTCAACTCAATGGCATCAGTAGTCTAGGGGAAAGGCATGTTGTTTTTTATATTTGTCATATGCATGTTTATAGTTACATTAATAAAAAAAAACTTGATTAAGTGAAAAGTTTTGCTCCGAGGACTTGTTTTGGAAAGAGCCAAGTGTGACTTAGAACTGGCCTATTGTAAACTACACTACTTGGGTTAAGATGCAAACTTATTGAAAAACCTAAATGGGAAAGTGAGTTAAAGAAATAATTAAACAGAAATATACTATTTCATATACATGGGTGCTCTAAAGCAATATTCACCAAATTGACGGGACAGTTTATCATTAGCTTTTAGTTAATTGCAATATCTTTTGTTGCCGTTATTCTTTTTATTTTAACATATTACTCAGTTTGATTCTCATCTTTTGTTGTTGTTGTTTAGTTATCAGGTCTTTTGATGTAAACAAGCCTGGTTGTGAAGTTGAAGAACTTAAGGGTGGAGTTGCTGGAGGAAGTATATTATGTGGAGTTCTTAGGGTGTGTTTATTAAGTGATATAAGTCTTAATAACAGCCTTATTTTAGTGGTCCTTTCCAAATTTTTTTTCTAGAGAGCTGGGGAATCAGCAATGGCAGCACGTCACTAACTTCATTTTTGGTTACGTGGATGCTGACTATTGCTGTTTACATCTACTTTTATACACTCTAACATTAATTACAGTATCAAGAAGAGATTACCTTGATAAAAAAGTAGATGAATGAATAAAATACGAAAACTGAATACTTAATAAAAATACAAAGTCAAATTCTAATAAAAATTAAAAATAAGTAATTCATAAGCAACAACACCATTACCTTTTCTTTTGTTGTTGTTGTTTTTTTCTGCTTGTATAGGTTAACCAAGAAATTGAAGTGAGACCTGGTATTGTCTCAAAGGACAGTGAAGGCAAATTGCAGTGCCGTGCCATATTTTCTCGTATTGTATCCCTGTTTGCTGAGCAGAATGACCTTCAATATGCTGTACCTGGAGGACTGATTGGTAGGAAGAACTTCCTGTGTTTCTGCCTTCAAACCTGTATCTGTGCAGGGAAACACTCTTGTATAAAATCCCCTTAAAGCCCTGGTCAAACTGACTCGCAAGTAGACCCCAGTTGAAAACTTGGGTCAACTTGCGACTCCATTTGGCCAGGACTTGCATGCTCTTGTGTTGACTTGTGATGACTTGCACTCACTTTAGTCAAGATCAAATTTGCAAGCAAGTTGATGCAAGTTTTTCACCGTTTGGTCACCCAACCCAAGTCAATGCAAGTTGAGTGAAGTCCAGTCATTGTTATAGCGACCTATTAGCCAATTAAATACAGGATACATAGCCTTAAAATGTGTTTTTTTTTTTTTTGCAATTTGCGTGTACTTGCGAGGAAACTTGCGAGTCTGTTTAGCCACCCAACGCAATTCTCCTCGCAAGTTCAACTTGTGACTACTTGCAACTACTTGCAAGTCCGTTTGGCCAGGGCTTAAGTTTGACAAGCTCTGCTTTCTCAAGGGTTTTTAATTTTGTTATTTCCAGGTGTTGGAACAAAGATTGACCCAACGTTATGTAGGGCTGACAGAATGGTTGGACAGGTGTGCATGTTTTCATTTTTGTTTGTTTGTTTCTTACATTGTCAAGTAAACAAACAAACCTGGTGTAGTAGAAGTAAAGTTGAGCTACATGTATTCTGAAGGTCAGTACACACGAGGGAATCTGTTTTGTTTCAGTATCTATCTTTTGTCATGGCAGGTTTTGGGTGCTGTTGGTACACTTCCTGAGATTTACACCGAGTTGGAAATCAGTTACTTCTTGTTGAGAAGACTGCTAGGAGTAAGGACTGAGGGCGACAAAAAGGGAGCCAAGGTTTGTTCCTGAGATTTTGAAACTGAATCTCAAGGCACGCAATTCAAGCGCTCTTGACTAAGACATAATCTTTCATAATCCTAAGTATAATTCATGGTAATCACTCATGTACGTTCTATCTGTTTATAGTTTGTTTTTGTTCAAGGAAAATCAAGGGGAGCTAAGAGCCTTTTATAAGCTTTGTTTTTGTTTTTGCAGGTTCAAAAGTTATCCAAGAATGAAGTGTTGATGGTAAACATTGGATCTTTGTCTACTGGAGGCCGCGTTTTGGCTGTCAAGGCAGATTTAGCGAAAATAGTGTTGACTCAGCCGGTTTGCACTGAGATTGGAGAGAAGATTGCACTTAGTAGAAGAGTTGAAAAACACTGGAGGTATGTGTTGAAACGCTTGCGTTACTTGCGTGACCTGTGTCCAAACCAAATTTGTTGTGTCACGCATGGTTCTTTGAATTACGCTAACATAATTTGGAGTGCGGCGGGGTCATCCACAGGTCACCAATTTCTAATTGTATTTACGCGTGGCATGGAATGTGATGATCCCAAGGAGACGGGCGGTCAGTTATAAGTTGGCAATTGTTGCTGCTTGATGGTGATTGTCTCCCTTCTGATTCCATATTCCCACTCAAGAAATTTCAGGGAAACCGGGCCCAAACTAGGCACCCAAGGATGTTACTTATTGTTTTGGAGGCCAAATAGATGACTGAAGTTTTTGTCCAAGACAAAAATACTAAAGTAGGAGAATTGTTGTATTTCTTCTTGAAAGTGTTGAAATATTTTGCTACAAATAATTAAAAGGGCAGTGAACTTAAAAGCCGAGACTTTTCTCTCTCAATGTATTGAATACTGTTAACTAGTTGACGCTGTTTTTGAAAAAAAATCATCTTGGCCAAATAAATGTGGCCGAATTGTTTGATCAAAGAATGGATAACACAGTCAACGGATTAAACACTACCCAGCGGAAAACGTAGTTGGTTTTTGTCGACGCGAGGCGGAAGTACGACAGGCTGTGACAAATTCGTTGTCAGTCTTAGCTGCTTCGGTTTTGTAGTTGAAAGCGTAACTTTTTGACTTAGATACTCTGATTTTAATTTCAGGTTGATCGGTTGGGGCCAAATCAGAAGAGGAGTTACAATAAAACCAGAGTCATGAAGTAATCGTCAGTTTAATATTCTATAGTTTTCAAGCACAATATCGACAACAACAACAACAACAACAACAACAGCAACGTCTTCTTTCGAGTCTCATCACGTCGCTCGGTAAACCGAGTGTGACCAAGATGTGTGCCCTTTTTATGGATTGCTATGGCAAAATGGCGCGTTTGAAAATGTGTCTTTCTTGTCTCGAAAAGATAAAAACATTGTCAGCTTGTGAAGAGTCTTATATTGTACGTGTGATAAGACTGATTGTTGCTGACGTGAGGTCAAAACAAGGAAGTGGAGCTTTTGACAGGGCTTCCCGATACTCTGTTGCCTGTTAATTAGTTTTGACAACTTTTTGACAACTTTCTCGTGGTTTCTTTTTCAACTGGCCAATCAAAATGCCGCACGCGAGGGAGGCGGAGTTGACAATTATTGGGAAGCAAACGTCAAACTTAACATCTTCGCCTCTCAGAGGCAACAGAAAGTTGTCCAAAAGGTGTCAAAATTGAATGATAACTTTTTCAATTGGCAACCATTCGGCGAGCACCATTGTAAAGGTCCCATTAAAAAGTTACTAACGTTAAGCCAGAGATTGTAACCGAAAAAAATCTTAATAAACATGAGTCTATTAACTTAAACACTGTGTGCCCACGTGACTTAGGCCCTGTCCACGCTGCGCCGGAGAAATTTGAAAACGCACTTCATGTATATTTTCGGTTAGGCCTACCGTCCTCGAAACGCTCTTCAAACCGAAAACGTCGGCTTTTCGTTTCCGTGTGGACGGAAAACAATTTGAAAACGCTGAAGCTTTTCGAAAGCGATGGCGTCACAATAATCTTGTGATTTTCCTGTCTGAGCTTTCCTCAAACACAGATCGAAAATGACCGGTGATTGTTGCTTTTACAAATTCTTCTCAATGCGCCGGCGTAGTGTGGACAGAAAACATTTGATGGGTTTTCAGAGTGAAACCTCCGTTTTCAAATTCCTCGGACGTAGTGTGGATAGGGGCTTGGAATCCTACAGTGATATTGAAAAAGCGTTTGATGAAACAGACGGTTGTGGGTCGTGCGTTTGTCTTTGATGCCATAATGTGGTACACACACACGACACCAACGTCACTGTCGAAATTTCATTGACGGTAAAATTATCTTTCAAGCGCGCCACTAAAAGGTGATAGGGGTCCTTCAGCTGTTTTGGCCTAAAATTTGTGCACAGGTTTTGCCAATTTAGTCAGAAATTTGCTTTTGTTCTGCTTTTCAGAGTGAAGTAAGGTATGCAGCCATGAAAGCATTGGCAAATTTTATTTCTTTTGCTTCAGTCTTTCATCGACATGTTTAGCGAAAAATTAAACATTAAGATTCTATCACGATTTATCGCTTCAGGTAAAATGGTAACGGTGTGAAACTAGATATACAAAATGGCGTATCAACAGGTTACATTCAATCCTGAGAGAGATTGAGAGGAACCGCAGGCCATTATATTGAATGATGCAAACGAAAGAAGCTGATATTAGGCCTTATTATTCGTATTCTCGATATTAGACTGGAACTAGCTTGCAATGGAGGCTAGCTCGTGCGGGGGAATATCACTAAAACGATATTAATGTCAATTAATGTCATTTGTATTCGAGAAGACTCCCCGCGCGCGCGCATTAGCGTCAGTTGCAAGCTCGTTCCAGTCCAATACCGAGAATACGAACATGGCCTATCAGAGAGGCTCTTTCAATTCCTTGTTACGGTCTTGTCGCACGTGATTTGAGTATTCTTGTCAAGACTGCATGAGTTTCTCAAAGGCAGAAGCACGAGCATATAAGCATCGTACGCCGACGCAGTAGAGGTGCAGTCATGTAGCACCTTTTGCAAGAACGTTTTTCAAACAAAAGGTGCTAATTATCAACATCTTAATAATAATAAATAATGGTAATAATAATAACGAATATTTAAACAGGATAGCCCTTCAGTGCAAGAGTACTGTTATCAAAGGGGTCCTGTTTAAATAACATAATATAAGGATAAAAACTAAAATAAGTTAAGAATGACTTCGTAAAATTACTGCGTATCTGTACGTTGCTGATGCTTATTTAAAAATTCTAACATGGCGCCGAGTCAGGGACAAAACAAACCATTTATTCACATCTCGACCTGAATGTTATTTCTTTGTTTTTTGTTTTTTGTTTTTGTTTTTTAGATTTTTTTTTTTCTTGCCTCCAAGCCTCGGCGTTTAATATTTCACAAAACTGATGCCGAAAACCATCACAAAACGTTCTGTAGCTTTTGGTTCCAAGGCCCCGCAGGTACAGAGATGAAATCAGTCTGCTGGCATTAAACCACAGACCAATCACTCAACAGAAGGAACAGATGGAAATAATCAACAGCTGGTTTTAAAATGAAACTTCTAATATTTCTAATACTTACCTGTTTCGACCTGTTGCAATATCTGTCAGTTAACGCAGAAAGGTCAACATTAGGAAATTTATAGGCCTTTCGACTCATTGAACCATTGATGTCACGCGGCATTTGACAACTGTCATTGTTATCTCTGCTGACAAGTGCAGCTTGATAATGATAGGGTATTGACGGTATAAATCAAACGCAACAGACCGTTTTCGATACATTAAAATTCTGCTTGGCAGTGAGGCTTAGAAGACAGAAACAAAGGAAATTGATAAATGACCATGTTTATTCATTTCTTTTGTTTGTGTCCTCTAGGCCTCACCATCAAGCTGAATTTTAATATATCGAAAGTGGCCTATTGAAAGATTTATTTTTCTGCCCCGGAGCTTCGTATTTGTTTACAATCTATTAAACGAAAGCAGAATTAATTCCTGTTTGTATGTGGATTGCATACCACTTGTGAGGTCAAAATACATATATTAGAAAAGTAACGACTATCTATCTAATTGGCCCCGTATTTGCAACTTCTCCTCACACGTGCACGGCCATGTGAAACGCACGAGTCAGAAATTTTGTATGGCCAAGGTATCATCGGCGAAAATTCCTCAGAATTTGAATTTTAAAAAAATATAACGTCAGTGACTAGGGAGAGCCCCCGTAACTGAATTATTACAAGTATCAGGAAGTAAAAATTATCGCCTCAAAAACCCTTCAAGCAGTTTAAATGCGCCTCCCTGCTTGGCAGTTCTCGCTTACTGATCTATGTAAAGCTTTTTGTTCTGTACAGTCTGCCAATTTGACATTTTGAAGAAACGATTACATCCGAATGACTTTCGAGATTAGGAAGATTGCGCAATGCCTGGTGAACGCTTTTATTTCAGTTTCGCTCTGGTCAAAGTATTCGGTTCCCTTTCAGTTACTCATTTAGTCAAGTTCCATAACGAGTATTTATTTCTTGCTGTTGCATTAGACAAACGCCATATCTTGAGTTAATTAGTATTTCATATTTGCCATTTTCAAATATTATCGAGAAGCCAGCGAAAAATTCTGGTTTCTTCGTCTTTGGAAGATTCGCGACAGAAATCATATCTCAACACAGTGTTTATCAAGCTCGCGCTGCGTGTTACGACGAATCTGCCATCACTGTACGATTATCTGTTTTTTTTTTTTAATTTGGAATCTTATCAAATCTTTCGAAATATTTTTACTTCAAATCATTAGAGCATGTCATATCTCGGATGAGAATTGAAATACGAACTGGCGATGGCATGTGATTGATTGCTTCTCGACTGCCAGCCAATCAAATCAGACGATTTACAGGAAATATGACGTGTGAGGTCGATTTCTCACGCCATGCAATGCCAAATTAAAAAGCGAAAAGACAAAAGACGCCATATGAGATAACTGGGCGCCTGCCACGTCGTACGCAAGCGCAATGAAATGTTTTGCATGACCTGTTTCCATATATGGCCATGAAACTCACGCAGATGTAAACATTTCATCATCCCAGTTTCAGAAGCTGGCGCCGTGCATATGTCTATCACGTGCCCATCACATGTAAATGCAAAGTTCACTTGAACACGATTCGTCGAATTTGTCGAGATGTAGACGTGTTTATTTAGGTTTCGATCGATTATGCAAGTGCGGTAATTTAAAACCTGAGCGGCAGGTAAATCTTGCTTTGCATTTCAGCATAATGGAAGATCTTGAGAAAGGAGGTTTATAATTTTCGCGTTTTTATTCGGAAAACGAGACCTACAATGTAAGCTGTAAAATAAGGGATTTGTTCTAGCTCTCATGCTGTCGCTTGTCTCGTAATCTAGCTGCTTGACTAAACTTTTCTTCAGTTCGTTTTACCGTGACCCAGTGAAAACCCACTTTGCCTAGGGCGATTTTTTTACGAAGAGATATTCGATTGGACTTTCTCGAAACTAGGTGGAATAGTGCACTGTAAAAAAATTGCTTTTGCAGGTTTTTTTGTCATTGTTGTTGACAAGATTAAAAGGGTATTTTTCAGCGTTGTGATTAAAAAATCTGATCATGAACTTGAGGAAAATTTTTAGAGTAATTGAATTGATTTAATTCTGTCCTGGCTTGAGTCCAAAACTTATTTCGCCGAAACCGCATTTTTGCGGAATTGCGCGCGCTTCGTTGCGCACTGATAAAGGCGTCAGTAAGGGTCGTCTTGTGATTGGCTGATATTATTAGCTTTGGGTGTCCATCATTGAAATCTTATCAGTTGATTGGCTGTATTTGACGTTTTTCCTTATATGCCAATCTTTCCTGATCCACGCCTTTCAAATTTCCAGGAGAAAACGAACACCGCAGTCTGTCTTGCGGGCCCTTGGGCGGCCGGATCGAGTAAACCAGTTTGTAAGGGGGAGTGTAGGGGAAAAAGAAAACAAAACAAAATGGCGGCAAGACAGCTTCTCGATTCCACGGATCTCGGAGTTCGCCTTAGCACTGTAAGTGCACCGTCAATATTTTGTAATAAAGAACTGCTCTAGTTTGCTAAGAATTTACTTTTTCCCCAGCTCAGTCCAAAGTATTTGCACACGAATTCGACGAGTCATACTTGGCCCTTCAGCGCTATCGCCGAACTCATTGGTAAGTTTCGCGTCGCCGCAAGTCCAGGGCTCGTTTCTTCCGCCGGTGTTTGGCCTCTTTGTGATTTGTTTATGCTTGTTCTGCAGATAATGCATACGATCCGGACGTGAATGCCAGCCAGCTATGGATAGATGTCAAAAAATACAGTAAACACAACTATTGCCTTGTCTTCACGGATAACGGTGCCGGCATGGGTCCGGAGAAGCTGCATAAAATGTTGAGGTACGGGGCTTACACATTGTAGATGCTCAACTTAATTTAGTTAAATACCTTCTTCGTTTACTCTGAGGTTCGTGAATACTTACATGTCCTTTTTTTCACTATTGCAGCTTCGGATTTTGTGATAAGGTGAGAGTGAGCGATTTTCACGTTGCGTTACTCATTCGTACAGTAAACTTATTTACAATTGACATTGTAAAGTTTTCGAACGTTTCTTGTTATCTCATTTCACAATATTACCATCATTAGGTAGAGGACAAGGGATTTATGCCTGTTGGACACTATGGGAATGGATTCAAGTCGGGATCCATGAGACTTGGCAAGGACGCCATCGTCCTTACCAAAACCGGCAACACGAGGAGCGTTGGATTCCTCTCGCAAACTTATTTGGAAGCCATCAAAGCGGAAACAATTCTTGTGCCTATGGTCACTTGGGACTCTGATGGAAATATCCTTTACTAATTACTAAAGTAATTCTCACACGTAAATAAACGCGACCTGTTGAAGACCGTTGAATTCGTCCGTGCGTTTGCGGTACTTCCGCGGTCGTATGACGTTCGCGCCAAACTCGAATTTGGCGCCTTGAATTAAAGATCCTTCGTGGTCTCCATTGTTGATGAGATCGGAGGATGGCTGACTCTAATGACTGGCCAATACTTTTTTTAACAGTAAGTCTCTGTATTAATTTGCCAAATGAAGTGTCCTGTCTCCTTACACCAGCGATTTAATGGCCTGAAACGTTTCGCGTTCTACATAAATGCATGAAACATCGTTAAAACTGGTATTAAAGCTCAGTGTAAAATTTTGAAGTGATCGATTGTGCTCTTTCAGAGCATCACGTATTAATTCACAAATAATGCTCTTGCGCTTTTCAAGGATACTAAATTTATTTTTCAAGAGTGTGATTTTGTTTTTACGGACGGTAGATAAGATGATGAATGTTTGTACTTCATAAAAAGTGATTAAGCATTCAATGTAATTCCCTGCATTTTAATTGGTCTTAATTTGGTCCTACACAACTTATGGTCATACAGACATAGTGCATGATAGTTACCATTATTTCTTATTTAAAATTTTTAATACTAATTAATTTGGTGCACTTGCTTCTGAATGATTTTATTTCAAGAGAGAAAGCCACACCTGAATTACACAGTGAATTGATTTTTTTTTCTAGTAGCACTTTGTTTGACTGCTAAAATCTTGAGGCCATATCTGTGTCTTGCATTTAATCAGTCATAAAACCTACATCTGTCTTTGTAGCATGAGTTAAGTGGACATACTGATATCCATTGATATTGCTCATTGAGAGAGTCGGAGCAACCCTTGAGACTTAAGTGTCTTGCTTAAGACCTAACATGGTGACCCTGATCAGCATTTGGATCAGTATGGTAACCATCTGGCTGCTTCTGTTACTCCCGTGCCTTTTCCATGCTGCCTTAAATTTGTGTTTACCTATTTTATACTCAATTTGCTTATTGTCTACATTTTGATTTGTGCTTGTGATTGGCATGAATGCAAGAGTGCTTCAATATCACTACTTAGTTCTGAAATGATGTTATCTTTATTTTCCAGTTAGTTATTTTTGTAAATTTACACCTAATAGGATCCTTAACATTTCTCAAAAATTCTTGAGAAGTCTGACAAAGACAAAGCACTGCAGGACATTCTGACGCATTCTGTGTTTAAATACAAAGAGGAACTTTTAGCTGAGTTCGCTGGGATTCAAAATCCAAGTGGCACTCGTATTATCATTTTCAATGTTCGAACAACTCCTGATGGAAAACCAGAGTTTGATTTTTCATCTGCACCTGATGATGTAAGAATTCCTGAGGATACAGACTTGGAGATCAGCAAGATAAGAAAGCAGGAGCGACAAAACCACATTCCAGAGTCGGATTACTCGTTACGGGTTAGTAATTGTACTTACTACGTCATATTATGTGGCATGGGAAGCCCGGTGGCCAAATTTTTTTTGTGTTCTGTGTGGGTTTGAGCCCTGGGGCCCATTTCTCGAAAGCCCTGGAAACTTTTCAGGCCCACAAAGGCATTTTTAGTTAATTGGTATTTAAAGACAGAGAGGTGTACACGCCTGAAACTCCTGGTATGAAGAGAACATCTGCTCATATTAAGAATATATTCATAAAACAGCTCTGTAGTCAGAACTTTTGAGATTTTGCTACAGCTTTTGGGTGCGAAAACTTTTCAGGACCTTCAAGAAACGGGCCCCTGGCCTGGATCACTGTACTGTGTTCTTAAATAAGGCACTGTACTTTCACATTGCCTCCTTCTAACTAGAAGCATAAATGAGTACCGGCAAATTGTGGAGGCAACCTGACAGAATGCTAGGGAGAAACCTGCAGTAGACTAACATCACATCCAGAGGGAGTAGCAATATCTGTAGCTGGTTGATCCTACAGAATTCGGAGTTAAGTGCCAAGAGCTACGAGCCAGTTGGGCTTAAGATGTTTTGCCTACATGCGACTAGCAATAATATTGTTGGTGAAGCTTACAACTGTTTTAACAAGTTGTTTGCTTTAACATGCATGCATTGTTGTTTTTTCTTAGGCATATTGTGCCATTCTGTACTTAAGACCTAGAATGCAGATAATACTGAGGGGTAAGAAAGTGCGCACCACTGTGATAACAAAGAGTTTGAGCAAGACAGCAGTGGACTTTTACCGCCCATCAGCTGTATCCTTTATTGATATTTTCTGTGTTCTGTAGCCAGGTTATGTACTTAGGGACATTTGCACTTATATTGTTTCACTATGCATATTTACTGTTCACGTAAATCCACAATTTACAATGTTCAGTTCCAGAAAATATCCATACTCCCCCCACAGAAGGGATTGGAATTTCCTGGGGGTGGGGGTTCTGTAACACCAAAAAATTTAAAGAAATGTATGAAGCTCAATCGGAATTTCCAGGGGGGGGGGGACCTAGAAAAATTCCCTTCCGTGGGGAAGGTATGGATATTTTCTGGAACTACACAATGTCACACAATGTCATTCATCTAAGTGTTTCTTAAGACCAAATAAAACTGTCAGGTAAATTGCTGGGACTGGAGCCCACAGCATTAAGGACCATCTAGCATACTCTGCTGTAAAATGTATTACTAGTCGGGGTCCTCAATTATTATAATTACCCTTCATCCCCCTTATGTAGAGTTCTCTTATTTTTATGTTGTTTTCATGTAAGGCAATGTAGTGGATATCTTTCTTTGTGACACAAGTTGGTAATCTTGCCAATGCTAAGTGTAAAAAAATTTGAATGTGAGGAGATTTGGGTGTGAACATCCTTGGCCATAGTTTACTAGACCAATGCAGAGCTTTGTGCTTTTAACAAAATTCTAAACTTACTGTTATTGTTTTTAAACAAAAGAATACAGGATTTTTGGGATTATCCAGAGTGTTATGGTAAGCTTAATAATATTAATGCGATTATTTTGAGACTTGAACTGGTTCTATACAGTATTCAGTTTGTTATCATGGAGATAAGTAAAATGAAACTCTTTTCCTTGACATGGTTAAAAATTTGGATAGGTAAACAAGCAAGTGAAGATATTCTTTGGTTTTAGTCAGAATAGAAATCATTATGGAATTATGATGTACCACAGGAACAGACTTATTAAACCCTATGTCCGTGTGGGTTACCAGTTAAAAGTAAGTGAAATAATTAAATAATGCATTTGAAAAATGCATTTTATTTTATTAGAAGTCTGGTACCTGGTGCCATGCATTAACTGACAGCTTTGTGTTCATGGTTGAATTGTGTTGTGCTGTTTCACAAGATACTTGATTCTCAAATGAGTTGTTCCAAAAATATCCACATTTTGGATTTTCCAGTAACTCTTTGGGGTCAGTTATGGATATTTTTCTGGAACTTTGATATTGAGTGTTTCACCACCCATGTCATGTAAAAATAACAAGAACTAGAGAGTTATGGTGGATTTATGGGGATGGATTGAGTGGCTAGCCCTCCCCACCCCACCCACCTCTTCCCCCTTTTGGAGAAGTGAATATCAAAAAAACAAAATTGAAAAAGGTTGTAAATATTATGACAGAAATAAAGGCAAACACTCTAGGTACTAGTCATCGCTCTGGATGGATCCACCACTACAACTGAAGGCAACCTGGTCCTCGGATAAATCGCTATCTAGCAGATAGCTGGTTTGTTTTGTTAGCACTTATCCACTGGATAGTGATTTATCTGGAGGGTAGTGTTGTCCAGCCTTTGAACAACTGGGGCCTCTTACTTAGTCCATAGTCCAACTTACTAACCATTAGCCACCACAACAGCTGAAAACTATTTTTCTGATTCATGTTATCTTTACTTTGCAGGCCAACAACTTAGGAGTTGGGGTTGTGGGTGTCATTGAATGTGATTTTCTTCAGCCAACCCATAACAAACAAGACTTTGATTATACCAAGGCTTACAGGTACTGTAGGAAAATGATCCGTTTTTTTGAGGAAGTTTAGGATGTTAAGTATTAGTAGCTGTGCGTATTTTCAAAACTCTTGCAGGATGTTTTCAGGTGCTTGAATTATTTCTCCAGTACATAAAGGGATAGGTACCGGTTGCATTTACCTACAGTGTACTCTGCATCTCTTAAATGGTCAATGACACCCTCTTCTCTTTTCATAGGTCACTAATCCTTTACTGATTCCCTCATTTTTAGCCAAAGGGAACATAGAAAGAATTATTGGGCGTTTAACATCCTAAACATTATTCTTGAATTGTATTTTGCAGAGCTTGTTTTGCTGCACTAGGATCCAAGCTGAATGATTATTGGTAAGCATTGATTTAATATCATTCATTTCTTGTTATAGTGATGACAACGTTCATTTTCTTACTTAGGGGTTCAAATTCCAGATTCTCATAGCAGTTAGAGAGTTCAGGTCAGAAAGGCAATATTTTTACCAGTCAATGTATTGTCAGTTTTTGGTTGCATGCAAACAAATAAATTGAAAATGTTGTGATCTGCATTGCTTGCGTAGACTGATCAGCAATGAATTTTTTGGATAGTACCTTTTTAGAGGTTAAATGAAAGCTTCAGTAACAGTACACCTGAGATAAGTTTCCTTTAGAAGTCAAATTCAAACTTTTAAAGGAGCATCCCCAACCCTTTTGTATGTTTCGTCCTGTTCCACAGGTGCCAAATAAATTAACTCTATCTCTTCTCTTGTGTCTGTCTCTCAATGATTTTAATCATTTTATGTTCCAAAAAATCTCAATTTAGGAATGAGAAGAAGGGGCCTCAGCGTCTCAACAGCAAGGAGCCAATCCCTGAACCTGTGGAAGTTCAGTGAGTACTTGCTTGTTACATGATCATGATAATGACGTGAATGATAACCATGATGATGAATTTAAATTAGTGATGTTCACTGTTGATGATGAGTATGGCCTGTGATGGTAGTGATACTAATGAGCAAGTTTACATTTTGAGGAAATTTTGCATCATGTACTGGTAGTAAAATTAAATGAGCTAACCAGAAATGTTTCAGGATTAAAAAGAAATAAATTTAGTACCAGATGTGTATAATTTATAAGACTTGTGTCATGAAAGGAGTGACAGATTTGTGCTGCTGCTATTGAAATCAAGGGGCACACTAACTGTTCTTTTCTTGCTGAAAATTATAATTTCTGTTTGAACTGTGGTAGTAAATTGCCATTTATGGCAATTTTCTTTTTCGTTTTTGGTTTTGATACAAAGCACTGCTTAAGTCATGACTGTGACCCTTTTAAGTGCACACAGGACTGTAAGAGTTACATTTTATTGCAGACAACTCCCTGACCAGATCTGGGTGCAATGTGACAATCCAGAATGCCTGAAGTGGCGTAAGTTACCTGATGGTACAGACCCCAAAAAGCTGCCAGACAAATGGTACTGCAAGGAAAATCCAAACTCTAGAATGAGATCCTGTAGCATTCCTGAGGAGAAGGAAGAGGAAGTTGAACAGCCATATGTCAAGACTCAAAAGAAACGCTTGTGAGTAAACTTATCACCATCTTCTTTCTGAGAAAACAATTGTTCTTCCCGTGCTCAATTGTTTGCTCGTTCAAGAAATGTAAGAATTCAATATTGTTGATGTCACTCAGTCTGTAGATGTTTTGTTGTGTCTGTTGAAGACATTTTGTTCCAGATTGTTTCTGGTGTTCTCCATGATTGGCGAATGGAACGTTTGGCCACCAGTTCCAGTTATCATTCTTCTATACCGACAAAGTGACAAATCAAGCATCACATACATGGATACATGCTTCTTAACCCATTCCCTTTCAATATATATATGTTATTTGCCGGCTGGCAGGTCCGTATAGTGAAAAACTGTGACCGGGGTCTTGAAAATGCTGCCCAAGGTCACAGTTTTTCACTATACGGACCGACCTAAACCAGCAAATAACATGTTTAGTTTTCTTTCTTGCAGTAAATTGGTTTTACAGATTACAAATGGGTTTGTTTACGCAGCCGTTGTCATTGAATCGGCTTGCGTGCCGTCTACTAACACTTTGTAAAGAATCTTGGCTACGAGCAAGTAGCTCAGATAGTAGACAAAGAAGGATGTAGTAAAGAACAGATTTTTTTTCAAACTACTTTATGTTAGTTGCGTTGATTTCACCAGTTAAGTTCTGCAAAATTGTTTTTGCTGCGTGAAATTTCGTGCAAAGTTTGAAGTTTTACTACAAAAACAATTTCTGTCAGTTGTTGCTTTTAAAATCACTTGAAATCAGATTTTTCTACCGTAAATTCAATAGCAGAAAGCGAGGAAATTTGTTAAGTGTATTCCACAGAAATTCTCCTCAATACAGCAACGATCAGAGAGGTAAACTCGACTGAAATTGACTCAAATTTTACTGCGAGAGAAACACAGGATTGCGCGCCATTACAGTGTGAAGCTACAAACAACCAAGCAAACTCTCACAACTTCAAAACACTCAATTGAATTTACTTACAGTGACTTTCCTTACCATTTTAAAGTGAACAGATATAAACTTGCGTTGACTAATCGTCGATGGATGTGTAAAAAAGGCAAAAGATTGACAATTACCGCTAACTTTTAGGAGCGAAATTTGGGGAAAAAAGCCAGCCTGTGGGCTGTATCATAAAAAGCTGGACCAGTCATGTGCGTATGATTAGCCAATCAAATTTGAGGATTTAGGATTCTGGCCCGCTCAGATGCTTCAGAAAAAATAATAGTAATTATTAACCCATTGACTCCCAGAACTGTTTGCAAAAACACATTTTTTGGACATTTTGGAGATTTTCAGGCTGGATATGGGCCAAATTAGCTCCAGTCTACTTAAAAAGTCATTTGCAACATGACAGCATGCTTTTCTTTCCACTAGCATGGCGTTTTACGACATGTTTGCTCGGGCATGCACAGAAATCAAAATTTTGGACAGGAAAGTGCCCTACGTCTTTAGGCTTTTCTTCTTTTTTAATTTTAATTTTTTGCCTTTCCTTTTTCTCCTTTTCTTATCTTTTTGCTGCAGTAATTGACCTTCTACTGGGCTTGCTTCAAGTTCAAAAAAGTCTGAGAAAGCATCATGGAGACAGGCAATTTTTACCCTGGAGTAGCCATGTGTAGTCGCAGGAAATTTTGCTCTGAGGTTTTCACTCAAATTTCTGAGCATTTTCGTGTATATTTCAGGCTCCATTGAGCCGATCACACTGATCTGGGCATCACTGGAAAGATCTTTTCCTCCTGCGAAAGTTGAGTATAGATGATGCCAATTTTGGTCAAAGCTGATGATGTCAGAAGTGGAACAAAGGCGAAGGCTTGTCAGAGGCAGTTACGGGCGGCATGGGAGTCAATGGATTAATAATATTTTGTTTTTTTTCTACAGGGAAAAAGAGATGGAAGATAGGAAGCGTAAAGAAAGGGTAAGCATAAAATTATGTGTTGTCTTTTAAAATAGCCTCATCATATTCAAGTCACCCTCAAAAAGGGGCGGGTGGGGGGGAGGAGCACAATTTGTGTAAAAAAGAGGTCCTTGTATTGTAAAAGTGCTGTCCTTTAAAGTCTGTGATATTTTTGCTTGATATTTGTTTTCTGAAAAGTGTTAACTTGAACCCTGCTCTCTCTTCCCCATTTGAATTCTCACATTAACTGCAGGGCAATTGGCAAATTATTCTGAAGGAGTAAATTATGAGAAAAGAGTGGAGGGAGAGAAACAAGCAATAGTCTATACATTTTGTAACACTTCTGGTAGGATTGTACCACTTGCCTTTAGGAGAGTGACATTTACTTCAGCAATGTTTCTAATCGTGACTGCATTATTTTCAATTCATTAGGAAAGAAAGCTTGAAGAGGTGTGTGATGTTTTTTTTACTCAAAATCTTAATTGTGCTGTGGACCTGGTTTAAATTCCTTATTAAGTGGAACCCATCAATAGTTTTCTCTTAAATGCTTTAAAAGGCTGTTTCAGGTTATCTGGAGTGCTTTTAAAGCTCTGTAAGTTAATTTTAGGCCATGCTTTCTAGGGGAACTTGTGTCTTCTTGAATGTATTAGGGCTTTTTGTCAAATATTTCCAGAAAACGTTTGGTCTTATTGCATTTGGGTACCCAGAATAACATTTTTATCAATCCAGAAACAACAGGCATTAAATTTCTCTTATCAGAAAGAAAATTGAAAGGGATTAAAGGCCTTTGGAACAGATAATTTACTGAAATGATCCATGAAGTGCCCCTGGTACATGAAAGATGTTAGAGCATGTTTCATTAATTGCCAGTTACAGTTTGAAAATTGTTATAAAAAGATTAATACAAAATTGATTAACCTAAAGCAATTCTCTCTTGATGATCACTTCATAGACTTTCCTTTTATAGTGGATAGGAATGGACCAACAGCTGATCTTAAGTCAGTTGTTAAGAAAATTAGCATATAGCAGAGCTTTGCTTTAATAGGTTTTCTTTTTTCAGGAAAGAAGGTCAGAGCAACAGCGAAAAGAGCTGGAGAAAAAAGAAGCAGAATTGCAGAGGTTTGTGAGCATCTCTTTGGACTCTGTAAAAAAAAATTTAAAAAGTTCTGTCACTCATTTGCATTATTTGATCCCCCTAAAATATGATTGTATTAAAACACAGTCTTGTTGTACCACTGTGCTCCAACACTTTAAGATTGGAGATGAATATTATTACTATTAGGGTTAACCGATATAAATATTCAAAGATTTGTGTTTTTCTTGCTGTCATGTCATAGTTATTTGCCTTTCTCCTTGTAGACTTAAAAGGCAACTCTCTGAAATTGAATCTGGAAGTGAATCATCAATTATGCAATCGATTGAAAAGAACAGCGCCAGACAGCAGCAGGCCATTAGACAGGTTAGACTTTAGAATGTAGCCTTTGTTTGATCTCCAACACATCACCCTTCAGGGTTTAAGGTCTTATTTTGGCTTCAGAAAGACTGCAAATTATTTGTTCCTAGACTGGAATTATTGGATCAAACAAGCAAGCAAGCCAATGAGAAAGCCAATGAGAAACTGGGTGGCCTTCTCTAGTTTATACTTATCCCTGTCAAAAGGCTAACCTGAGGTTGTACTGTTAACTGCAGCTGAATGCCATTTCCTTTTTTAGCAGGTAAAAGGGGAGCAGAAATCACCACAGACATTGCGGATAAAGGTAAACAGAGGTTCTTTATTACCACCCTTCTCCCCCCCCCTGCCCCCCACCTTCCACCGCAGAAATGAAATGAGTCGTAGCTGAGCAAAAAAGTATTTCTGATTCTGTTAGGGTGAAAATTCATCGATTATTAATGCATGTCAACAATTAAATTGCATCTGACAAAAACTAATTGTGAGATTTCATGCCCAAAAATAATAACACTTACTAGCGGTAACAGAGCTCAAAGATAGTGTCGGCCTGTCGTCCAGGACAAAAAGATTCTCCTTCTGGGCAAGTGCATGATTGTACCTTTTCATTCTCACTTGCCTGACAGGCAAGGGATCAGGCAAGTCGTCTGCCAACTACATGTAAATCAGTAAAAGAGCAAACTAAGACTTGCCCAGGGCAAGCATTATTTGAGAGATACTTGTACTTGTTCTCAGGGCAAGCTGGAATTCAAGTTTGTTTCGAGCCCTGCAGCTAAAAATATCCTAGTGTCAGTGTTTGATAGCAAAACCAAGATAGGAGGAAAGGTGAGAGAGTGAATCCACCATATAGGCCTTATTCTCAAGGTAATCAATACTGGCAACAGAAATCCCAGGAGAGTCTAGAAATAGCCAATCTTGTGATGCAAATTTTACTCATGTGGACAGCTCAAGCAGATTTACATGCATTTTCATCCCCCAAGAAAACATCTGTGCAATGCATGTGCTGACGTTATCTATGGAAGAAGTGGGTATCATGTTTGAAATGAACTTGGGAGGGATCACCTCAGGAATAAGGCCTACATGTTTATAGAGGATTAACTCTCTTGCAAAACTTAATTCTGTCATTTATTATTCCAAACAGTTGATGACACCATCTTCGAGTGGGTTCAAGGTATGTTTGCACCTTTGTTCTGTTGCTTTGAAATTTTAAGCCCTGGCCAAACGATTGCAACATGTCAACGCCACATATCGCAACATTGTTGGGCGCAACATGTTGTGTGCGTTTGGCCACCATGTTGCGATGTGTTGTGACATGTTGGGTTTTGCTGGCTCCAATTTGACCTTCAAATTTGAGCCAGCAACAGCCAACATGTCGCAACACATCGCAACAAGATGGCCAAACGCACACAACATGTTGCGCCCAACAATGTTGCGATATGTGGCGTTGACATGTTGCGATCGTTTGGCCGGGATTTTATAAATTTATGGTGGGCTGAGGGAATTCTCTAGGGGTTTAGCAAAACAGAAATGGACCTTGAAACATCTCTCTTGTCTGGGATGTCTTTGGCTTGAAATCAAAACATGGTCTCTGGTACTAGTACATGCAAGTCTTTGAGGTTTTCTCAATTTTTGGACAAGAAATCTAGAAGACCATCAACTTTATATTGAAGTCCATCCTCTGTGGACTAGTGATGGGTTTGCCTCATTTGGGGTGTGGTTTTTATGCCACCAAAGCACAAAAGTTGTGAACAGGGATGATATGGATTCAGACGACTTGATTATTCTGTGTGTTGAAGTTGTTTGGCATATTTCCATTGCAGCCAACTCCAGTCCGAGGGCGAACTCCACAAGTAGTGGCCCATAACACATACAATCCAAAGTCACCAGTGCTTTTAACACCAAACAGAAACCAACCGCAACAACAACAACAACAATCTGTGAAGGTTGTGAAAGTATTTTCATCCCTTCCTTCAGCAAGCCAGTCACAAACTGCTCCAAAACCACTGGTGCAGATTGTGCCGAGTCCTCAGGGACAACTCCAACAGCAGGGCAACAGGGTGGTGGCAGATGTGTCACCAAGAGTTGTATCGGTACAGTCATTGCAACAAGGTCAGAGTTTACAGGTCAACCAAGCACAGCCTATAAGAACTGATGGGAATGCCCCTTCACAGCAGAAGGTCACAGTTCAAAACCTTGTGTTATCGTCCGGGCATAAAATTCACCTACAAACACCAATTACACAGGATTTGACCTCCAAGCCAAGCAATGCACCAACATACCAAGTTAGAGCACTACCACTTCAGCCATCACAACAACAACAACAACGACAACAACAGATGCAAATTAAGAACACCAATGCAGTGACACTGCAAACAACACCGGTGTCCCAAAATCAGCTTCCGCAGCAAATCAATGCACCAGTAAGATCATCGGCAATTTCGTCCAGCTACAAACCTTTAGAGTCATTACAAGAAGTCAACAGGCAAGCAACTCAGGGATCTGTAGTTTCTCCTGTGTCTGCAGTTATTCCAGAGGCTAAGGAGCCCACCAAGCAGTCACCCACAGAGATCAGGAATCAAGTCACTGTCCGCGACAGATACCGGTATATTGTCCCCACACCGCAGACTTCATCCATGGCAGTGACCACTGCTGCAGCTGGTCCTAGCACCCAGCTTGTTCAGACATCACCGGTGAACCCTGCAATTCCAGCCGGGGTACAACCTGTAAACCACGCTGCTGTCAATCCAGTGTTGCAGGTATTTCAATGATTTTCAATCTGTTTTCACTAAACCTTAGCCTGTGTTGTAGGCATAAACAAAATAGGGAAGGGGAGGTGAAAAGAAGAGGAATTAATTGTTCCTCCCAGTCCCCCTCCTTCCATCCTCCATCCTTCCCATTTTACGCCCGCTATACAGGCTACCTACACCTTCCCTGCAATGAGAAGTTGCCTTCTGTCCCATTAGGGGTGGTCTCCTTGTCTGTTGCAAGGTGTACTCAAATGAAGTTGCCATACTAGGTCATCCCAGCTTTCAACACAGGCTGTTTTGGAAATAGAGGTTTTGTAAAATGTACCTTTGAGTGCTGTGTTGATGGAGCTTCATGTGCATCTTAAATTTTTTTGTCTTTTTTTTTTTTTTTTGCATTGTACGTCTTTCCCAGTGTTAGAGATCCTTTTTTAGGTCACAGAAATTAACTAAATGTATGATGGTGCTTCTTTAACTTTGGTTAACTTATGTCCAATATCTTTACTTTCTTGCAATGCTCTCTTCAATTTCCAAATGGCCATTTAATTTATAGCCTTTTGCCTAGCTACAGTCACTTTGCAACGAGTCCATGAAAGTCATAGCACTTTTCAGATTAGAAAACACCTAAACTGAAATGTCTCATTTTTTTGTTGTTGTTTTACCATTTTCCAGGTTCAAATTAAACAGGAACCAAAACATGCTGTACCAGTGAGCCCCTTACCTTCGACAGGCCCAAATATCCAGATATCGCAAGTTCATTCTGGGGCCCCGGCGGTAGCAGCATCAACGGGCCTGATAGTTAAAGTGAAAACTGAGAAGGAAGACAGGTAATTCATCATTTCAATACTTTTTAATTTGTACCAGCACATCCGCAGACGCCAAGGTTAGAACCACGTTGTATGGCGTAATGAACTGGGCAACATAAAAGTATTGCCGAGGGTCCTCGATCATTTGGTTTTTGTGTGTGTGTGTGTGTTGAATCTGCACAACAGACGACAGTCTTCTTCTTCATGCAACGCTTAGGGCTCCGTCTACGCTAATACCCTTTTTGTTTGAAAACGCCCACTTTTGATGCGCGTTTGCCTACCTTTGGTCATAAGTAAGAACCAATCGAAATTCAAGAATAATTGGACTTATGATGGACAATGATACAACTATTAAATCGCCACGAGCATGGGATAAACTTGGGACAAAAAATAGTGTCTCATTCCCCAACGGAATGAGAACGTGAGTAGAACCGTGCATTTTGTCTGGCCATACTTAATGATTTCGACAATACTCATCACAGCAGTGAAAATGATCTTATGTCACTAATGAACGACGTACATGGCCCAGCTTGGCACAAGGGTCCTGAAGCATCTGACCGTGGTACGGAAGGTCATATGTAGGTTTGACACCTGTCAAAAACTCAGAATTTTTTCTTCGTCCCATGCTCTTCACTGAAAACTTGCGTCGATTTGTAGCAGCTGAAGTCTCTAGATCGACTGTTTTGTGGATTGTTTTCAGGCCAATGGTGAACGGGATCAAGCGAGCGCACGACGAGGATGACGTCATAGAGCAGCCAGTCGTCCAAAAACCGCGCATGGAGACTGAAGTTATAGTCATCGATTCCCCACCACCCCCTCCCCAAGAGGAAGAAACATTCGAACCAGTCACAAACGACAATGAACTTGCTCTAGAAGGCGTCGATAACGACCTGATAATCAAACTAGGGAAACTGAGTAAAGAGGAACAGTGGATCAAACTGGCGCAATCTGCTCAGCAGTTGAGACATCTTCGTGACAATGTATGCAAACTCTTGAGAGTACTGGTACCGGAAATAGAACTGGGCGACAAATCAGAAATACTCGATGACACCAAAGTGGATAATCTTTTAAAACAAGTGTTGGAGGCGAATTTAAATACCGACACCACACAGTCATAATTCTCTTCGATCGTTTAACGTACTTTAGTTTTTTCTATTTTTTTAAAGCGTTCTCGTTTTATAATCTTTTGCACGTCCAGTACTGATTTAGTTCCTGAGATTCAAAGAAGCCTGTGAATATTTTACTGTTCAAGTGAGTAGCTATGCAACAAGATAATGGGCTGAATAAGACGGACAAAGAAGAGTGCTGTTTTAAACGAAGGGAAAGCGGTGTCTGTATTTTTAAAATCTTCAGACGCTATAACTTATGACGATTCGTAACAATTGTCGTGTAGACGTTTACATGAAACAAATCTAATCGACTGCTTTTCCGTTCACACAACCTAACACAAACGCTTAAATAAGTTTGGGAAAACCTAACACACCTTTTGAAGGAAGGGTTCATTCACTCTGAGTACTTCCAATCTCTCACAAACAAGCGCACGTCACGATATAACTTTCTTCTTGGGCCTACATTCATTTAATTTATATGCCGGGTTGGGGAGGGGCTGGGAGGTTTTCGACCCTCTTGGGGAAAAAATCGAATGGTTCTGTTTTTGTTCCACACCCTTGTTCTTATTCCTTGCTCGGTCACTCGTATAGATCAACACTGTAATTATCAACGACTCTCCGCGTTACTGTATGGTAACGCGTTCCCTCAATTGGCGTGGTATTCCTTCTACTTGATGTTTTGTAAATGGTAGTTAGCATTTGGTAACTGATTGTAGACTGGTCAGGAACAAGAGATCGATATGAAGCCGCCTTTTAAGGAACTATTTTGAAACGTCGACTAATTCCTCAGAAGGATCTCTTTCAACTTTGCGTTCACTTCATTACGTTGTCCAACAGTAAATTCCGCTCGGAGAGGATCTCGGTACTAGTGTCCCAAGCTCGATTTCCGCCGCATTCTCGGGTCCGGCCGCGTTCGTCCCCGTGAAGAGTGAGACGAGCGCGGGCTCATTTCCCGAAACAGCGGCTGGTAATCGAACCTAGATTTCTGTAGAATTTAATGAAACGAAACGATGTTTGTACTAGTGTAAATAGGGTTTAGATAGAGGGCTGGGGTAGTTAGTCAAATTGTGAGCCTCAAATAAAATTGCTTACCAGACTCACTATTCTCAAATGCTTGTGGCCTTCATTCAATCTCGTTCCCAGGGTTCTCTCTCTACCTTGAGGAAGATGGAGGACCCTGGAAACAAGGGGTGCCATCGTCAAGAAACTGTTCAATGCACAGATGAGAGTTGCATGACGGGAAACTGCACGCCAAATAAGGGATTCCTGTGTTCCCTTCTGCTTGGATTAAAGAAAAGTCCTGTTGCACCTTTCACATGGGAGTGAGTTTTATCGCAAAAGAATGCAAACGCACGAGACACGTCTTTATGAACAATTTCCAACCACGACTAGTTCAGAAATGGCCCATTTAATGGCAAAAACACTACCAACTGAGCAATTGCTGGTGGCGTAATATTACACCTGCTCAAATTCAAAGTTGTTCTTTAATCAGATTCAGACTGTTTCTCTACTGGCTGAGGATGTTCGTAGAGATTAAATTAACAGGGAAGGCACGACGGGAAGGAAAAGGTGTTAGACTGTATTTAACTATGGGCGCTTTTCATTCGACCAAAACTTCAGAAAATTTCGAAAAGGGGACAAATGGTGAGGGAATTTCGGAAAGTTTCATAGACTGCAAGCAGTCTCTCTTTTCCTCGAAAATCCGTGGGGAAGAACGCAAAACAAGTAATCCTATGTGCGCGACCAGCGAGCCGCTAGTAGCGCGGGCGTCGGATCGCCAATCGCACGTCACGCTC
>Ga0126338_10000234_pt1:7500-26240 | contig 26240 bp, 15 predicted proteins | sample OrbCmetagenome_2_FD_92529 | JGI IMG/M metagenome (GOLD analysis project Ga0126338, IMG submission 92529) | Coral microbial communities from Petempiche,Puerto Morelos, Mexico - Orbicella C C metagenome | ecosystem: Host-associated > Invertebrates > Cnidaria > Coral | place... | reverse complement strand
CCCCCCCCCCCCCCCCCCCCCCCCCCCCCCTTAGCTCAAGGTCTGGATCCACCACTGGAACCATTTTGCTTATTCAAAAACTGTTTGCTGTAACAAATCATTTAAAGTGCCAATGAAATGCAATCTGTTTCAACAGAAATAAAGATATTTGGGCCAAAATTTAAAAAATCAGTTGTAAAGTTAATTAGAAAAGCAAAAAAAAGAATTCCTAGCTTCTCAAATATCCCAAATTTGCCATAACTAAAGGGGACATATTTTAGGGAAACTGTGTGCAAGTTCTTTTGTTCTTGGAAACCCTGTGTTGTCACAGGGATTGCAAGAAGGTGGTTTACAAAAGACCATACAACAAAGAAGCAGACAATTGAACCTTTAAAGGGAGAAGGTCACTCCAGAAAACCATATTTTTTTAGTCAATGCTGATAAAAGTCTCGCTCTAAGTTTAGCCACTCACCAAAGTTTCAGCCCCTAAGGTGCAGGTTTTTTTAAAAAAAATTCACCTCCAAAGAAGCCCAAAATTCTACATTGTTGCCACCATTTTGAACAGTACTAAGCAGCCAGGCCTCATTTTTGTGAGGTTGTTCCATCCAAGAGATTTTGTCCAACAGCTTCCAAGAAGCCTTTCAACTTCCATTTAGGTTATGGCTGCTATTGAGCCACATTATTTTGAGCCAAACATGTTCCAAACCTCAAAAATGATAGCAGTGAAGATAGTGAAGTCAATAATCAGCTGGAAATAATTTTTTTCTGACCTTGTGAAGGATGCCAAGTCAGTTGCAGGTTTTTCTGCTTCCCACCAATTTCAAGTTGGATCAAATGATGTCACATAAACACAACCTGGCTGCCAAGTACAGTTTCAAAATGGCAACTTCCAAAGTCAAATTTTGAGCTTCTTTCAAGACGAATTTCTTCAGTATAGCAGGAGCGTAAAATAGTCTTTAGAGGTTGAAACTTCAGTGAGTGGAAAAAAAAAAATGTTTACTTGTTATAGGTGGAGAAAAAATTAAGCTTTTTGGAATGACCTCCTTTTAAAAAACTTTTTCCCTCCTCATTTGGTAGCACAAGCTTTTTATTCACCATTACTATCTCCGCTGTACCTAATATTGACTTTTTTTAAAACTGGCACAAGTTGTGCAAATGACGTCTTAAAATCACAATGGCCACCAAACAAATGTCTCCTTTGATGGCCTGTTTTTATGAAGGTTTATGGAGAAAAGTAAAAGTAGAATTGTAAACTTTATACTCAAAGCATTCTCATCTATAGCCCAGAACTATTTTAGGCAACTTTTTGATTTGGTTTCATAGTCACTCTAAGAACTGACTTGAGGCAAATCTAGATATAAATGTAAACAGATAGGGATATTCTAGGTAGTGTTACCTTATCTGATGTTTTCCCCGCAGGAGCTGGAAGGACACAGTGTGCAGCCCAAGGATAACTGTCCAAAGCACTGTCCCAGCTGTGTCGGAGATTATGGACACCCACACACTGCATGAGCTCGGCAAATGACAAGACAGTACCTTTACCTCCATCATCCAATCCTCTTTCAAAAGCATCAGGAAAGCTGAAATTTTTAAGGATAATTTAATTAATAATATTAATGATTAATAATTAAACTTATTAACAACTCAATTATGAGCTGATGATTTCTATGAAGTGATAGTTTATAAGGCTGAAGGCCTAATCAACTATCAACTCTCATAGTTCACCACTATTCTTATTGGCGATAGTGTTCATCCACAGAAAGACACTATCAGCCAACAGTGCCCGTCCAAGGAAAATATCTGGATGGATTATAGTGGTTGTCTGTGAAAATGTTTCTGTAAACAAGCAGGTTTATAGAAAATAAACAATTGAAATTGTATTTAGAGCGTTTTTGCCTGTTTTCATTTTCAAATTTTACATTTGGCTTTCACTGCTTTCATCTAAAAAAAAGTTGAAAATAATTCAATATCATATTTGAACTGGTGCACAGAAGAAAATTTAGTGGTGAGCAATAAAGACAATAGAGAGTTTATGTCTCGAAACTATCCGTCTGATAGTTGCCCCCTGAAAATTTGATGTTCTTAAAACTAGCATATTTGCCCTCAAAGCTTCACTTCTCAGGCAAATATTTGTTTTAAGAACATCAAATTTCCGCAGGGCAAATATCAGCCAATAGTTCCTCAACAGAAACACTCACTATTGTTTACATAGAAATCAAGAGCGAATTATCTAATTGTTTTAGTATCAGTTCTTACTTAAATTTTTTTCAGCTAACCATTTCCAATTGTTTCTGTACATCATATTTAACTTTACACTTTAGAAAAATCATGCAGACTGAATTGTTGTTTGTAATTTCCTGTTGTGTATATGCACACATCAGTTTTTTCAACATGTTTAATTTTTTTACAGTCACAAAAGCATGAATATCTTCAGTTTAGTCTTCTCCAGAATTTAATCATCCATTCTTCCATAATAACAAGAAAATGTCACTATTTTACAGATGACCTCCAGCCACTGCATTCTAATGGCTGATAGAATACAAGTAGCCCAGATAATTAGATTGCAGCATTTGCATTAGTATAATATTAGAATTCTACCAATAAAAATTAGAAGTATGTGCCTTGATCTCTTTATCGTGCAATCAGGTTCAAGCCCTAGCTCAAATTATTGTGCTGTGTTCTTGGGTAAGACACCCCACTACCCAAATGACTCTCCCTGTTCAAAGCCATTCATGGATGGGGATCTTGCAACAATCTTATCATAATGTTCTGCAAAGATCTCTGCTCAGATCCTAGAATTTGATGAGGATTTTACCAGGATTTAAAAATAAATTCTCTGAAGGATATCCCACAATGACCCTTGATTATCTCTGTAAATCACTGCAAGGTCCTTAAGATTGGTGAAGGATAATCACATAAACCTTAAGCAACCTTAACCAGTTACTGTGGAATGAAGCGACTAGGAGTATTTCTTCTTGAGAGGGAGTAGAAACCCTGGGGGGTAACCCTGCTGGTCCATCGCAGGGTTACCCCCCAGCATTAAATTTGCCAGTACCCATTTATACACCTGAGAGGAGAGAGGCACTGTGAGAGTAAAGTATCTTGTCCAAGAACACAGCACAGTGTCCCCAGCCAGGGCTTGAACCCAGACCACTCAATTTGGAGATGAGCCCACTAACCATGAGACCACCTCACCTTCATTTGAAATGGAGAGCACCTTTTGGAAGAAATTAACAGTTATAGTCTATTTCTTTCAGAGACTTCTGTAGACAAGTATAACACTGCTTATAATAGGGAGTTTAAGAAAACCCACGACAGCAATGGCAACAGGAATGTCGCTAAACAAAAGGTTTAATGAACAGAACAATGGCTCTGCACGTGCATCATAATTCTTGGTACATTTCTTTACCATCCCTGGCAAAACAACAACATGAAATGACCAAATTCTGCGTTGTCTGGAGAACGTGAACCACGATGGCTAATTTTTTAAATTTTTACTTCAAGTTTATCGCTGTGTCCCAGATTCAGTTTCATGAAAGTTTTGTCAGTGATAAACAAAGTAAAAGACTTCAGAGTATCTCAAGATTCGTAGGTAAAATATAAAGTCACTTTTTAATCGACGTTGTCTTCGGTGTCGCCATCGTGGTCACTTAAACTCCCTAATATTGCTAGTAAACCTGAATTTCCACTTAAGATTGCCACCAAAATCTTTTTTTGTAAAGTTACTCAAACAATTTACCATTAATGAATGAATATCACCTCCATACTGAGAGACATAATGTTAGTATCAAGCCTCTTGTCCTAACTCACAATAAACATAGACTAAATGGCCAGGGAATCATGATTCATAATCCACAAACCAACCAATTTTGGTTGTCATGCCTCCCCCATAAGAGAAGAGGAGATTACAGAATGATATTAACCTTTTCCTTAATGGAGCCTTCCTGATTGGCTTCTTAATAATCTGGATACTGATTCTGATCCAAGGGGCCGCTGGTTCAGGGTGTGATGGCTGCAAAATGAGCTGATGTTCATAGGCACTCCATGGTGACACATGTTCAGGCTCCTCCTGCGATAGGACCCCTGCTATGTACCTCTGAAGCCAGCTCTCATGGACCTGGATAATAAAAATTTGAGTTTGGAGAAGACATATGAGACAAATGAGGCACCTTCTGCTTTATTTGATCAAACACTAACAACATTTCTTCCTCCTTTTTGTCAGGGAAATGCAAGAGATAGAGGTGTAGCATGATACTGTCTTGGGCATTGTGGAGAGAACTGTGCATTCTTCCAGATGACCCAAAAATCAGTACCCTGTTTCAGACCAAAAGAGGAACGATTTCCCGTTACCATTCCAGGCCAGTGTACAAGACTTGCTCAATTTCAGACTAAGATGGTGAAACTCCATAGCCTATTTCAGACTAGATTTGTTCAAAAGCCATACCCTTTGATGACACAAAAACCTATATGGCCTCAATCAGTAAGTACCCCTCCACCACCACACCACCACCCCCTAACTCATTGACACCTGCATAATTTCTGGAAACTATATTTATTTAAAAGGAACTGGATATTTAATTATTGTACAATAAATTCAAAGATCTATTCCTTGAAATTTAAACTTCACTGAAGAAACTGAAAGTATAGTTATCACTCAGGAAATGTGTATTTTTTTAAGAAATACACGTGCCTCTCAAAAATTATTTAACTGATAGAAATTTTGGGCCTGTCATATGTAGTTCAGGTAACGTCTGTAAAACCTATATCATACAGATCGACATTCAACATAAAAGCCGGACTGTTTCTCAAAATAAATAATTTAAGTCCTACCTCAACTAATCCCTCGTATAGCAATTATCTGTGAGGTTTTACCTAACCTGACAGAGGCTTTCGCAAAAGTACACAGAAAAACCGAAATTTGTTTTTACGGAAGAGAAATCGCACAAGATATTATTGTTCATCTTCACATTCCATGACAAATCACGCTAAACGAAAACACGAAAACTCACCAGACAGCAAACACGGCTGTCACTTTCGTCCAAGCAGTGTCGAATACATGATCGTTCTATACCAAGTTCCTCTCCAACCAGTTTGCATGCTTCGTCTATGCTTAATCTCTTCTCCATAAAACAGAAAATAAATTATCACATTGTGCATTGAGGACAAAAACAACACGAAATCTGTACTTTCATCATGGCTACCACCAAGGTCGCCCCAGTCTTTTACGGAAATAAGTTGCCGGGTTCGAGACCGCAGCGAAAGTTTTATAGACAAGAAGAAAAGCACGAATTTAGACTACTCATTTGCAAAAGTAGAAAAATGCCTGATACATGATGAATGCTACCCTTTACTGCTTCCAATATATTGTTCTGGTTAGAATGAACAGCTGTTTTTGCTTCTCTAAACAGATTTAAACAGTGACCTCAGTAACCGCACTGGTTGCAGTGACACAGTCACGCAACGTTTTTCCTAATTTAGCTAGACTGCGTGACGCAGATCAACTTCAGAAAATGTATTTACCAAGTACTTCCGCTGTGTTAACTGTGCCTGGTGCCTAATTAACAAAAACCACCAGAATTTTCTCAACGATTTTAAGACATGTTTTTCTGCGCACCCCTCCCCCAACCCTCTCCTACCAAAAGTCATCGAGTATGAGGAAAAGAACCAGAACAGGCGAATGTCCACTTGAAATGTGAAACACATGTTGTATTCGGGTTAGCCATTAATTTTTCTCTGGACTTAACAGGATGTTGTGGGGAGCTGAGTAGCCAGACAAGCGCTCATATCTTATCAGTTTGATTCTCAGTCTAGGATTCATGTATCAGTTGGGAATGTTGCTGGCTCTTTTTACCAGTATAAAGTATTTGTCTCATGAAAACCAGCTTTTCCTCCCTAAAAAAGGAACTCAATTTTTGTTATGTGATTGAAATTAAGACTATGACCTACAGATTCACATTCAGTCCTTCAATCTAGGAAAATGAAAAGACAGGCAAGTAAATCAGTATCAGTCGCTGTGCACTTGGTAAGATCTCTGCAATAGATATTGCTGTATCAGGAAGCAAACTGATGTCTGTTCCAAGCCCACAGATCACCACAGCCAGAGGGCTCATTAGTGCCTGTTCATTACTCAGGATATAGCCTTAAACGATAAGGAGAAACTGATACTGATACTCATCATGAGGGGTTGCCTCCAGAATTTTGTCACAGTTAAAGGTGCCTTGATTTGCTGTCAATATGTTGTCATGAGTGGAGAAAGGAACTAAAAAAGTCAAGTGCTCACGTCTTGTCAAACAACAAAACAAAGCTCAACCACTGTGCCTAAATTATATCAAATAAAATAATCAACAAGTTCCCATAAAAAGTAACATCCAACTATCAGAAAGGCAGAAATCATGAACCAGTTTTATAGGAAAATTTTTTAAATATAGCTTTGACTCTTCAGGTGAGTTTAACTCTGATACATATGAGATAGCTTCTAGTCAGTTACTGGGGGGGACAGTCTAAATGGTAACACTGGTGCAATTTCAGTTACACCATTCAGAGGTTAAAAAGCATGTAATAATCAGAGAATGTTTTAGGGTTCTCAAAAGAAACTCAAACTAACTGATTTTTCAATAGATCGCTAAAGTTGCCTGATGACTGTGGTAATTCTTTGGCCATAGGAAACAGAGCCGTAGCCATTAAGCAATAAGTAACATCTGAAGATGGGATTAAAATTAAGAAAATTATAGTTACCGCTCTTGTAAAGTTGAGCTCTCTCAGAAAATTGTTCTACCCAAGTATCCAGAATATAGCAAAAGATCTGTATGTAACCCTCTTATACTGTAATGTAGCTAAGATTTGAGACAAGAGGAAATATATTCACTATGGGCAGGTGCTAACAGGGAGAAACCTTCAAAATCTACTCTGTGTTCACATTCTTCAGGCTTCACAGCAGTTAAATTCATGCCAAAGCCAGGTATTTCATCCAGGTCCTGGCGTAATTAAACAACAGTGGAACCTTGAATTAATGAACTTCTATTTAACAAAGTCTTCAGTTTAACGAACCAATATTCTTTGCCCCAGTAATAGCAGAATATATGGAAAGAAAAGAACCCCAGTATTACAAAACCTCATAATAGGGAAGATATTTTTCCAGTCCCTTGACCCTTCATTATATCTAGGTTCCACTGTACATTCCCGTTATAGGGTGTTTCTTGCATGCAGAAAATCCTAACCAAGTAACATTTAATGAATCACTCAGAGACATTAATTTTGAAAGATTTAGAACATGAGATGCATCCGTTTCCCAGTCAGCAACAAAAGTGGATGAACCACATAAATTTTTACTTGATGAGAACTTAAGGTATTTTCCCTCCCTGCTAGCACAACTGCAACTGCATCTATAGGGACGATTTTATGAAAACCCCAGCATTAACTTTAGATATAATTTGTACACTGTGAATTGCATTTTGCACACACAATCCCATGCAGTATTTGTACATTTATTTGTGGAAGGGAGGGAGACAATTTGTGCAATTTAACAAACAGATTCCATGTTGCCATGTGTCTGTTCAATGATTGATCACAGAGCATGAGATCAAAATGTGATATGAATCAAAAAGTGGCACAAGAGGTCATAGTTGAATAGGAGTCTGTCACTTACTTTCTTACCACATTTTGACATCTTCTGCGATCTATTACTGAACAGATACACTACAACATGGAATGTATCTGTTTTATATAATAATTGAACCTGGGGACATGAAAAAGGCCTACATTTCTCACTTAGCAGAAGTCAGCATTGTTGTAGTTTTGGCTTGTAAAGTCCTTCATAAACAAGTGTCCTATGGCACATACATTTAAAAGTATGAGAAGAAAGATGTCATTTCAGATAAATTAATCATTATTTTGCTAACTGTCTTTACTATGAACAAGTCTTGTAAGCTCACGAACTTGAGCTGCATTAGTGTCTACCAAAAGTTCCAACTCCTTGACTTGACTTTGCAGTTCAAGTAATTTTTCATTTTGCTCCTGTTCTTTCATCTCCTCCTTCTTCTTTCCTCTGTTATATTCTAGATACATTAGCGTAGCTGCCACACCAAACACCAGTGTTTCTCCTAGGAGCTCAGCACCAACATCAATTGCTGCTTGTTCACTTAATGGCTGCACTTTATCTGGACCTGAAAGCCCCATTATGCGCATCTTGACATTTGTCTCGAGCCAATGATAGCCTGCCAAGAAGTTCAAACATGTCATGAAGGCTTCCAATATTATCTATTTAACAATAAATTATTAGACTACAAGCTCGCGTTTTCTATGAGCTGATGGGCAGAGAGGTGTAGCCCAGTTGACCATTACTCGTAGAAAACTAGTGAGACAATCTCAGATAGTGCAGAGTGCAATTGATAGCTCTGGAACGGTAGTCCCATAAGTACTCACCCCTGTTCGGTTCACTTCTGGTTTGTATCTACCTTGGTAGTCTGCTAGGGCTTTTTCCCTCAGCAGTGTGCACGTTTCAAGGTTGTATTTTCATTCAAGGTCCGAAAATTACATACAATTAGTGTTTGTCACAACAGCTTTTAAATTTTACTCTGGTGTTTTATGATGATTTTCGTTCATTTTAAAATCAATAATATGTTGAACAAACGTGACAGTTTAGCTCTTTGTGCCAACTTTGTAACTTGATACTTTTCTTTTCCTCACAAAGGTATGTAACATGAATTCTTGTTTTTTCCAAAACACACAGAAGATGAGCTTGTTTTGGGGGGATAAATGAAAGAAAGTTAAATATCTGACAAAGAAATGGAAGAGAAACGATATTGTTTTTTCTAAAAACGCAAATTTTCTTATCACAGATGAACAAGAACTAATCTAATTATCAGACAGTCACAGAATACCACTTTCTTTTTCTGTTGCCACCTTTAACAATAAAACAATTCAAAATTAATACACAACAATCAGGATTGATCCCACTGGGAAGCATTTCAATGAGAAGTATTGAAGGTAAACAGTGCTACTTGGCCGATATTATCCTGCATCAGTGAGCGGGTCTCCTCAAAGACTGATTAAATTAATTTGCGCTTTCATTAGGTGCCACAGAGTCTGCAGCAACATTTTGAGCACTTTCCTGGTTTTTTTTTGTCACAAATTTACAATTTGCAGAATATTAAAGCCACGAACTCAGGAACTTTTTGGTCTCTCTTACAGACGCAATTAAGGCAAGAAATAAATAAGCCACTAATGAGAAGCTACACATTTCCCTTCTTTATTTAAACCCTGACAAACACACTATTGTACCTTGAAAACAGCAGATGATATTTGTTAAACTGACCTGTGGGTAATTCTAAAAGATACGCTTCACTTTTGCGCTAAAAAGGGACAAGTGGCACTACCTGACATCACATGACATATAAAAAACCACATGGAAACATATACAACAGTTACGATGCTAGAAGGCACGCCTCTTACATGTTGGGCTCTACCATAAGGAAAACCACTCAACATTTGTGTTATCCCATATGCAATGTGTTCTCCACCTAATGTATAGAAGATACGTACACTAACTAATCTGCGCATGCGTTTAGAGCAAATTGGTTTTGTTCTAAAGAGAATAGTACCACAAGGAGAGCAAGGGGTTACTTGAAACAAATATATAGCTTTGCAATGTTTACTCTAACTAAGGTAGATGTAACATGTTTTACGTAGGGTACACGTGTACCTTCCCCCCCTCACCCCCACCGTTTCCTTGTCTCTAGACTAATTAATTAATTGAAATTAATTAATTAAAGTGGTACTATGATCAAATTTTCACCCCTTGATTTTTTTGGTTTATCACATAGAATGGCACGAAAGAATAAAAACGCCGTTTACCGTTTGCAAATATCTGCATTCATTCCAGAGATATTTAAGTTTGAAAAATGTGTAAAATATGCAAATGAGATAACTGATGACATCATATACTCAACCCAATATTATATCAAGTATATAAATAGAGCTATCTTGGTCAATTTCCAGCACAGACCACTGAAACTTGGTAGGCTAATAGTTCTACAGATAGCACACCTACGGCAGTAAAAAATTCTGTTCCCATGGCAACTCACTCTTTTCCAATCCCCACCCACTTGATTTCAATATCTTAGGGATTTTCAGCTCAAAAAATATTTAAAAAGGCCATGAACTTGACCTAACATATTCATATGCTTGCTGGATTATGCATATGAGGCACCATTAGCAGATATCAAAATGGAATGCCAAAGGTGGCCATAAAAGCCATTGATATTGGGGAGGTCTGGAACCCAGTATGTTGCCATGGTAACAAAACTGATAAGCTCATATTGTGGAGCACATTTAGTAGAATCTTCCTGCAAAGAATCAAACATTTCTGATACAAATTGGCTAAGATATCTTTCTTCATTATATTTGATGAAAATTTGGTTGAGTGTATGACGTCATCACTTGGCTAATTTGCATACTTTAAAAACTTGAATATCTCTGGAATGAAAAGAGATATTTGAAAATATTAAACAGAGTTTTTCTTCTCATACAGACTACTTGTTTATGTTTTAAAATGGCTTAGATAGGAAAGATGGGATTTTCGTCATAGTACCACTTTAAACAAACATTAAAGTTTGCACCTTAGCGCATCCCAATAGTGAACTCTGCATTAATGAAGGTGAGTAGCCTTATTGTTTTAGTAGAAACTCTAGGGGATTACAACACAAAACCGACAATTTTGTGTATTTTTACACATAAAATTAAGAATAACTTTAAGTTTTAATAGCAACTGCACACAACTAAGTAATTTCTTGATTTATTATATGACTGAGAAAATTACTTCATTGTGATTGGCTGAGAACAGGCCAATTTATCGTTAATTTTTAATTTGCACTGCAGTGCAAATTAATGCGTGCACGTTTGCAATTTTCCCAGTCATATAATAAATGAGTAATTGTATGAAAGCTCGAGCTATTAAGGATTTACACCAAGGGTGATATTTGAAAATATTTGAGAGAATTTTCAAATATCCTGAGTAGTGTAAATCCTTAAATGCACTTACATTCATACAATTACTTAGGGCACTTTCCATTCAACCAAAAATTCTGGCGTGAATTTCCAGAAATTTCCTGGGACGAAGGGAACAGACTTTCCCGGTTTACTGCACCAGAGTGGTAAACAGCAAGCCCATATTTTTATTCACTTAGAATTTTCCAATAACTTCGAGGTTTAAATCGCAAAACAGAAGCAAACAGAACACTGACATACATCAAAATCGTGACTTTTTATAGACCACAATAGCAGGGAGGTTATACAAACCACAACAGCAGCAAAAACATCACAAACAAAGGGATAATGAGTGGTTCAGTGGTTCTACACATTATAAATCTTCGTACATTTCTTAGGCAGCCTATGCAAAACAAACTAGTACACCACTGCAGCATATTGTTTATTGAAATTGAATACTTTCTTGACGAATTTAGCTGAAGTTAGTATTTATTGACAGACAAGTGACAAGATTCTGAAGTAAAATATTGATCCATCATCTTTGCATGGGATGTCCAACTCCCTGTTATCGCGGCCAAAAGAACAAGCGCTGAATAGACAATTGCAAATTTACATGATTTCAAGAAAAGAGGACAACCTCCCAAGGTATACCTAAATTTTCGAAAAATTTTTTCCTGGAAATTTCCGCTCCATTTGATTTTCATCCCAAAATTTCCAGAATTTTCGATTGAATGGTTGGCTTTTCGGAAATTCGACAATTTTCGGAACTTGTCCCCGTTTCGAAAATTTCGGAATTTTTGATTGAATGGAAAGCGCCCCTTCCGCCCCTTTTCTAATCCCTGGGATACGTCCCCAGGTCCCCGCCTATTCCACATATTGCATTATAAATCAACACGTTTTGGTTGAAACCTGTGATTTCAATCGTGCAACTATCTAAACCAAGAAATATGAAGATTAGAGCTTAACTGAATACCATTAAGTTTAACGCTTAACTCTTAAATCTGAGCTGATGAAATATGATGCAACAAAACTAGATAGAAGCTGATAGAGGCTAATAATATTTGGCGTACCTTGACCAGACCAAACACAGACATACTTCTTAAAGAAATCACTTTGCTTGGCTGTCGTCTTTAAACTATTAGCGATTGGTTTGGAGATTTGCTTGATGGCTAAACTTGCCAACTTGAACAACGGAAATGCACCGACCACCATGGCGCGAAGGTTTGGACATTTACTGCTTCGTGTACACTGCCATGAAAATGTCCCAGGTGATGTTTTCGATCCCAGTCCCAAACAGGGCAACGTGTTGCAATCTGAAGAGTTACAGCGAGAGATGATTGGCTAGTAATTCTGCGAACTGTTCAAACAAACAACGCATTGAAATATAAAATAAATACAAGTAGAGGGGTTTATCATGTTAAAAAATATTCTCTATGCTTCTCCAAAAACCGCGCGAATGAAAAACTGCACAGAGCTAAATCTTGGCGAGGTTGTTTATATATCAATCATCTATCATATCTCAGATCCTTGACTTAATTCATTTAATGGTTTACGATTTTTATTTTTGATGGCGTGACAGTGTAAACCAACAAGTAAAAAAAGTAATTGGTGATAAATCATAAAAACCTGGAACTGGTTTTAACCACCTGTTTTTTCAACCTTCAGCATTAAAAAAAGTTTTCAGCTTTTTTGTTTTCTACACTTTTGGCATTTCTTCTGTCTATTGCAACATCATAGAGTGCCTTCATAGCAAGCTCCGACTCTACGTATTAAAACACTTTTCAACTCTGACACTGTTTCCCTTTACTAGCTCCTCTAAGTTTTAGTTGGCTTGATGGGGCTTTATTTTCAAAGTTGCCAGTTCCAGGCCTTCCGTTACTGCGCCACAGCTTGGTTCCAAGCGCTCCGAGGCTGGGGCAGATCTAGGCGAAGGTGGGGGGGGTCTTCGGGGTTTCGGTCGAACTTCCTAAATTAAAAAAGGTGAGACATTATAATACGCTGACTTGGCCTCAGAATGCCAGAAATCCTACATCTGAGGACCTCCATTTAGGGCCTCCATTTTCCGGGGGAAGGATGCCCCCGGCGGTCCCCCTCGGGAGAGGACGTCTTCGGCAGTCCCCTTCTCGAACTCCCTTCTCAAAACTCCTGTATCCGATCCAGCGATGAAATCCTGGTAAATGGAGCTCGTCAAATCTCATACAGAATTTACTTTCATGATTTTTGCACACTACATGAAGCTGTTTCCACCAGTAAATTGGTACATAACGGGACAGTTTTTCGGCGGAAAACTAAACAGGCAATCGCATGAATGCACCAAGCTGTGACCAATCCAATGACAATGAACAAAATCGAGAATTAAACTCAGTTTTTAACGATAATTTTAAGTTACAGTCAAAAACCGGAAACCCAAAATTTGAGACACAATTTCATTTAGATCGTAAAGAAAATCTCAAAGTTAAAAATTTGACAGCTGAATATAATGAATCAGCTTAACAGGTATTCATAATAATTATAATAACAATAACTTTATTTAAGAGTTCACACTAAGTAATTAAACTCTTAGAAATATTAATCGCACTGAGTGAAGTGGAAGAAATTTCGATATTATTAATTTAACAACTTCAGTCTTTTAAGCAAAAAGCCAGTAGAATTTTCCATAAGTGGTAAAAACTGTCATTAAAAATATTATTTACAATTAACAGCCTAAATTCAAATTGAAACTCAATTCATTAATAAACAAACATATCAGGTTAGTCATCAAATACCAATTTGATTCCACTGGGCAATAAGATGCACCTCAATCGAAAGTTAAGTGCTAAAATAGCCTGCAGAACAGGCGGATTAGCGAGCTCTTTCGGATTCTTTCGGATTCATTCGGAATCCGTATTTATTGCTGGGGAAGTAAAGATTTTGTGAAGTACAGATGTAACCACCACGAAAGGCAGTTAATGCCGAAAATGACAAAAGATATGATTCACAGTGATGTTTAGCAATATTTTATTAATGTGTTAAGTAAAATTTGTAATGGCCCGTGTCAATTGTCAATTCTAGCTGGTTATTGACGGGCCGACGTATATAATCTTATCAATGTTTTTTAGCTGAAAATCGTAAGTGTTCAAAGAAATACAAAATTACTTGTTTCTTCAATCGAAAATTTCGCTATAAAAACCAGAAATCAGAAAAACGTTTCTTCTAAATCGAAGATAGTTTCAGCATTGCATTTAAGAAATTTAAAACTGTTTCATTCAAGCATAAAACTGAAGCTGTGGTAATAAGGCTAGACAAAAACAACATATAAACGACAACAGCTACAGAAACTCAAATTTCACCTTTCTTTCGAGTCTTGCCAAAGTTTCACTAATGTTTCCACGGTAACAAGGAAAGATTGTTTTTTTTAAAAGTCATGTAAAAGAAAGCCGGAAAAACCTTGAAAGCTATAACTGAAACAAAGTTTGAAATTTCAAACGTTTTGTATTGGTTTTCAACGAAACCAGACAAAGCTATTTATTCAAAAACAAATATATTCCTTAACAATTGCGTTTTGCTAATTTAGTAAAGTTCTATATAGTCCTTTTCAAAGCTATAAAATTTAATTCATCCTTTCGACCTAATCTGTGAATCAAATTTTGAGCCCCATAGATTGCTTTGCCTCTTTTGAATGCAAAAATAAAACAACAATACAAGCTAATGGAAGAAAGAACCTATCACGTTTTTGCGCAACAAGGAAAATCATTTTCACTCGGCATGAACTCGAGTTTTGCGCTTGACTGTCTGAGTTCATTGACTATAAAAGAATTTATTTATCTAGGAAACCATCAGGAAATATTTGATCATTTATATCTACCACTGTTTAGAATACTTGTGACAAAGATCCACTAATTTGCAAAAACGATTCACAATATTTAAGCGTCTCCTTAAATCATAATCTTCACCTAATTTTGTGGTAGTTCGTTTTACGATTTTACATAGTGGCCGTTTGAAAGGTTTAATCCTGAAGTAAAATAATATAACACCGTCAGTGAGATAGTTAATCAAGTAATCTAGAACATATTGAACCAACGGAACAAGAAACTAGATATTGTAATGCAAAACAAGGACCACTGATTCCTGGCTGGCAAGAATGACTACATCTGAATAACGTAAAGCATGGGTCGCCTAACGATCAGGAAAAGTCCTTCGGTTTAGGTCTTTGAAACATAAATAACTCGTGTGCAATTACTTAGTGTATATCACACAAGCGTGTAGTGTTTTCACGCGTTCTGATTGGTTAACTCGAAAATGATAAGCAACAACAATTCGCATCAGTCCCTTACTTAAGCGAGTATAAATAAGAGCTCTGCATCTCATTTCAGCTCAGTTCGAATAAGAATCCTTTGGCTGTTGGCAGCTGCAACATGTTGTCTCTCTTTCTCGCTTGCTTCTCCACGCTACCGTGCCTCTCATCACCCCTCCCTGCCTTTCACTATCCTTTTACACTTACAACTCGCGCCAAAATCCAACTAAAGCAAATCTAGAATTTAACTCCATTTTTAACGGTAACTTTCAGTTACATGCAAAATTGTTTGAAAAGGAAAAAGCTGACAAAATTGTATTACCCAATAACATGTAAAACCGATTTAGGAGAGATCCTGCAAGAAATCCCCTCCGTTGTTAAAAATTGGACACTTGAATACAAAGTAGTTCAATACAATAAAAATTTCCGCATTGTGTTACTCAAACCAAAGAACTGATTTTCTCCTATAAAGACCTTTAAGCTTTCTGTCAACTTTACATTTATTTAATCCCTACTTTCCAGGCCGGTGCCTTGTAAAAGAACATCAAAGGATAAAATTTCTCAACTTGAAGTAGCCGGCAGCGTGAGTTTGCAGTATTGTAGGCGAAAATTGCGGTGAATCATTTGAGATCCTACGTTTCAATGTAGAAGAAAGATGAATTCCACCTCTACCTCAAACGTTACTAAAAACAGTTGCAAAGTCTTTCTCTTGCCAGAGTACATCCCACAGTTTTTTCTTGGTGATCTGGACGTTTTCTTTGTCGTAGCAGCTGTCATTGAATCGTTATCTTGTCCTTTTACCGTTTTGTTTAACGCCTTGGTAATTGTGGCCGTGAAAACCAAACGACGACTACAAACACACCTTAACATTCTGTTGGCAAGTTTGGCGCTTACTGATCTGATGGTGGGTCTTGTTGTACAACCGCTACACATAACCACCACTGTTTTTCATCTTCGAGGCAAAAGCGCTAATGATGTTTGCAAAACAATGTCAGCATTTCTCATCTCCTTTCTCAGTTTCTCCGCTGCATCGCTGTTCCATCTGGCGTTAATTAGCGGAGAGCGGTATTTGGCCATTAAACATCCTTTTATTCATGGAACTGTGGTCACTAAACGTCGCCTAATGACCGCTACCATCCTTGTGTGGGGTGTTGTACCATTACGAGTCGTTTTAGTAAATTTGCGCGCCATTTCACTTATTTTTCAAGGAGTAATTGTTTTTGTGATCGTCTTGTTTCAAGTTCTTGTCTACCAAGAGGCCCGTCAGCACGAAAAACGGATTCTCTCTCAACAAGTTTCCTTAGAGGCCAGAACGAAATTTGAAAAGGAGAGGAAAGCTTTAAAGTTAACGACCACAATAATATTAGCAATTGGCTTGTGTTACGTTCCAACATTCATATTAGTGTTCATTACAGGTCGGTTAATGCATGGTGTATCATATGCTCTGGGAAGTTCTTTTTATCACGTATCCGTTCTACCGATGATTTTCAACTCACTTCTTAATCCGGTCATTTACACAGTACGAAAGAAACAATTTAGAATCGCTTTTATCGAGTTGATTTTGAAGAAGGATTTTCAAGGAGCTAAAGAAATGGAAAGAAGATTGTTTGGATCGCCAAATAATGTTGAGGAGACTGATGTTACACGACGAAGCAGAGCATGGCAGGAACAGACCCCCTAGAGAGTCTCCTCAATCCACGATCCAGTCCTGTGAAGCTCTCTTCACTGATGCCAATTCACTATAAAAAAAAAAAGTCTGTGAACATCATTACCTTTGGGCCATAAGAACACGTCGGAAAGCGAAGCAAGTTTTTTCCCTGGCTCCTGTCGCCAACCTAGTGGTCCATCTTTGCCGCTAGCACATGAGACAGGGAAGTCTGTCATAGCAATTAGAAGTTATTCCCTCAAATGCACCCAACGGTACATCTAAAATGACCAAGGTAAAAGGGCATTTTCAAGATATACTGGAAAGAGCGAAAGAAGTGAAAAACTTAAGATTTTCTCGTTCACCCATAGGCCGAGTCAAGGAGAACACATTCAAAGAGAACACATTCAAAGAGAAGACATTCAAAGGAAACACCTTATCTCGCCCACACGAGAGCTTTAATACATGAAATTTGTTCGTTTGTTTGGGTGTATTTACAAAATGGAAAATGCGTTTTATCCTGTGTTTTTACAAAGCCAGTTAAGGATATTATGCATCTCCTCGGCCTGGGTCGCTTATTTATATAGGCTAAATTTTGTTTGCAATTTAGAGACTGGACTGTTTCCTAAAATTTGATCTGAATTTTGATAGAAGGTTATTTGTAGGTTCAAGACCCCTTATTTTTTTTTCTTCTTACATTTGAAATTCGCTGTGTAATACTATAATCCATTGCTGGGAAAGTAAAGATACTTTCGGAACACTTGATGACAAAGATCGACTAATTTGCACAATTAACGAGACTCATCATATATAAAGTGGCTTTTAAAACAGCTTTTGTCCTGAAGCAAAATAATATAACACCGTCAGTAAGATAGTTACGAGGAATCTAGATCGTATTAAACAGAGGGAAGAAACTAGAAATTATAATGCTGAATAACTAAATAACGTTATTGTAGTCAGGATAAGTAGTTTACATGTGTAAATACTCAGTTATTTGTAGAAAATAGAATCCATGTTTTAAACATTTTGAAAAAAGGAAATGTTGTACTTTTCATCATTGTTACTCGCTAAGATTTCGAAAGTCGGCTCTTGTGCAGCTGTCGCATATCAGCAGATTCTCTCATTTTTCATACATGTAACTCCTGAAATATTTTTCACGAAAAATTGATCTGCAGTAAAAAACTAATTTGAAAAGGGAGTCGAGCAGTTGTTATATCGAATAAACAGATAACCTTTTTTAATATCGTTTTAGTAATTAGAGTTATCGGTCGATTTTGAGGTATCATTTGATGGACACCGGAAAACATTTGTTCATTTATGAAAGTTATTTTTGAGCATCTTTCAGAAAGACACGCCGTGTTGTGAGAATTGTCCTCCGGTGTAACAGTTTTAGAAACAAAGGTACGAGCTTGATACCCAAGTTCTTTCTCTTTGTATGTCGCCTACTGCAATTACAGACTTCAGACAATAGTTCCAATTTAAATTATTCAACTGCTTATGTTTTATTATGATGGCGCAATACGCCTTCAAGCACTGTAAGGTGTGGAAATAAGGAAATTGTTAATATTATGTGGGATCATCCCGATTAATGAACAAATCTCAAACAGATTTCTCTAAAGACGCCAAACTTCCAACTCTGGGCATTTTAATTTAAACAGTTTTCATGTGCAATCGTCGATCTTTAAATGGCATTATTGCAAAAATTCGATAAAGCAAAACCAGGTGTGTAATTCTCACCGTATAAGCAAAAAGTCATAAATATATAGATTTAGCAAACTGAAAATCGGAGCTTTTTCGTTTACAATCCGTGTAAAACTTCTCCATCCTTGACCATCCTTGTTCTTTCATGTTTATTAGTAT
>Ga0126338_10000234_pt1:0-2500 | contig 26240 bp, 15 predicted proteins | sample OrbCmetagenome_2_FD_92529 | JGI IMG/M metagenome (GOLD analysis project Ga0126338, IMG submission 92529) | Coral microbial communities from Petempiche,Puerto Morelos, Mexico - Orbicella C C metagenome | ecosystem: Host-associated > Invertebrates > Cnidaria > Coral | place... | reverse complement strand
TACAGTAGCGACGAGATCAAGAAATGCTTTGCCAAGCAAGGTTGGTCAGAGGTCGTGTTCACTGGTGACTCGCACATGCGATATAGAACATATCACTGGGTGACGCGTTTACACGGCTCGTGTCACGGCTGTACTAAGACGCACATCAAGATGGTGTTTGAAAAGATCCCACGTATTGAGTGGGTGTTCGACGCGCGTGGAACGCGTTGGCCCCTCACCTTTCCCAACATCTCAATGCCTCACGAAGTGTACGTTCACCCGAGAACCAGACGGTCTATGTTCTCTAAGGGTCTACCTTCGACTGTATTTAGCGGCAAACTCTTTTTTATGAACTTTGGACATTGGGTTTTGCGAGAAAGTACAAAGACATCATTCATGGCTGATAAAATCCGCGCCTTTACACAGGCAATTCAAGCAATGAATCGCTCTGAAGGAGGGGTCAAGCGATTTCTCTGGGTGAACACGGTTAGCTTACCATGGAGAGAGGATCGCGCCATGATCGAATGGCTAGAAAATCCATCCCCGGCTCGCGTGGCACAGTTCAATGGTCTGACAGACCAGGCTATCAGGGACAGTGGTGTCCAGATCATTGACGCATTCCAGATTTCAAACAGTCGAATAGGCGCCACCCATGATCAGACACATTATGCCAAGAGGATGGAGAGAGGGGACTGCGGAGGAGTGGTGGAGAATGCTATCAGTAATGTAATAGCTAACGCCCTGTGCAATTACGACCCTTGGTAAAACCTTCCCTAGTTTCTAGGCCTAAAACTTTCACCGTAGTCGGTACATTCGGGTCACGTGGTCCGAACGAAAAACAGTGAAAGGTTTCACTGGCCATTCGTCACCGAAATGAAGTAATCACGAAGATCTGGAGACAAAATAGACTTCCAGACTTAAGAAAGCTTGAGTCAGTCGTCAGCCAAAAAGGTACAAGTAGGCATTTACCGTACCCAAATTCGGCCACGTGAGCATAATATCGTAGCCATATCTGGTCAGTGACTTGAAATCGCAGGATATCAGGACAGTAGACATGGCTTCTGATAGGCTTATTGCGAATTTAGGTACGGTAAATATAAATACAATATCAGTCTTGCTGAATGATATATAGTGATCAATGACTATTCTGGATGCTCCTCCTGAACGATGACGTCAGCTGTTTTTCAGGTGAAACCTCGTGATTAATGACGTCATAACATTGTTAACTTGTAATTCATAATCAATGGCATTGAATTATTTTACCTCCACGGGAAAAAAATGACGACGAAAGCTAGTATAATGCTGGATGACATTGAGGACAAATTTTTAGTTGTTTTTTTTTATTTCGTTTTATAAAAGTAGAACAGAAAGGAAATAACTACTTTCTAACTTTCACTTAATCCACGAAAAAAACTTTTTTATTCGTTTTCGGGAGTTATTTAAACAAAAAGAAAGGTTGTGTCAGCCCAGGAAAGTATAAGAACGCCTTGGAAGTAAATTATTTCACTCTATTCGGACTTGACCCTGGCCCACTAGCGGGTCATAGTTTGAGGCATTTTTGTCCTGTCTTCGCATTTCTTGTGCCTTTTTGTTATATATGAAAGAACAGCAGTAATGAAATAAAATGGGGCATATTATTCTCAACAATGTTAGCTGTCAATCTATGGTCCCCTGTGTCCATATTTCAAGGTTATTTTAAACGGTGACCGTAGAAGAATAAGATACTTCTCACTCTACCTCCACGATTTGGTGTGGGGTTTTCGCGTGTAAAGATCCATCTCTCATTTAGTGACCACTAGGGAGCCCCACACTCAAATCGTCCCACCTTCATGTATACCGTCTCTGATATAACTATTGGATATCTCTCTTTATCCACTAAGCGAGGAGGTACCGAAACTGGTCTCTGGGGCTTTTGTTCCTTGGACTTCTCCGTCTTAGTTCTACATCTGCTTCTACTACTAAAGGCGTTTCTCCTCAAGAACCACTACTTGATTAACAAATGTACACGTACTTAAATAACCTATCGGTAGCTATGTGTGGGCCACATGGGACGAACTGACCTTGGAAGATTAAACATCTATTTTTAGAATATTAACCCAAACACTATTACACGGCTTTCAGAAGTGAACTAAAAAGTTCTTGAAACAGCTAATAGAAACTAAAGTTTAGAGAACAAGAAACCTAAACAGGATCTTTGTGGGAGATTCAGACCAAGGCCAGTAGACAAACCCAAACATGACCGTCGATGGGGTATTGTTCGGGGGTAAGTATTCTTGATAAACTAAGATAAACAACATGAAGTCACGAGACTCGGTGGGTGGGCAGTCGGGTCTTAGAATCACAAGACTAATGTGGTATCTACAAAATGATAAACAATCGGTAATCACATATCAAAAATGCTTAATTCTATACAAGTTTTTGAGCTTTATGACATAACTGCTAGCTTGGACTTGATTTTCTGACGATTTGAAGACAAAGTGATTTCCTAGCTGGAACTTTGCAGTTGCATCGCTAGGGAACT
>Ga0126338_10000233_pt1 | contig 26265 bp, 17 predicted proteins | sample OrbCmetagenome_2_FD_92529 | JGI IMG/M metagenome (GOLD analysis project Ga0126338, IMG submission 92529) | Coral microbial communities from Petempiche,Puerto Morelos, Mexico - Orbicella C C metagenome | ecosystem: Host-associated > Invertebrates > Cnidaria > Coral | place: Petempiche,Puerto... | reverse complement strand
TTAGATGGGGGGATCCCAACCGCCTCCCCCCCCCCCCCCCCCCCTCCCCCAATCTTTTTACTACAGGCACCCTCTTCTTCCCAGATGGAACTGCCTCCTTGTGCATTTTCTTCCGGTTTCCGCCCTCCCTCCCGCTCATTTCTTATGTCCTGCACCACGAAAAACGCAAGACCCTCGGAGACTAATTTCAGACGGCGAAAGTGACACACCCTGAATTAGTTCCAACATTATTTTATACTGCCATTCAAAGACTATTCGAATAAAATGGAAAATAGATCGCATATTTCCCTCACCCAAACTTTTCCACTTCAAAAACCTTCATAAAGAATCTCGAATAAGATTCTCTGTTTATTGTTATCGACGTCTGATCTGTTTGTTTGTTTGTTTTCTGTTTTGTCTTCGTCTTTGTTTTTTTTTTTTAATCACCTCTAAATGCAAGAAATGTCACGCTATGACAAATTATGTTGGTATACACGTACTTCGGGTAACGCGCAGTAACAAATTGAAGCCCTGTAGCCAAACCCAACCACACTAGCCTGCGTTAGTCAGTCTCCAGTCTACCGTCTACGTATATCGAGGATTTCGTGACACCGCAGGCTATGTGACCCTTGACTTGAGTGGGTGTGTTCATAGTCACGTTATCCGTTTCAAACGAGCTGCCATGTAACGCTTTCCGAGGGGAGTTACGTCACGCAACATCGTGTAAATGCAATACTGCTAAAGGAGCACCGTTATCAAAGTATCTCTAATCAATGCTGTAGATCTACTCATCTTCACCGTTTGAGGCCAAATTTTTTCTTTAACTATAAAACGAGAATTCATTTCGAAGCTCGATCATAAAAGCGCTGTCGCGCTACCAAGTTATTAAAGCAATAGTCCAGGGTCACTACTACATGTACAACTGTTCACCGTGTCCCTGTACGCACATACCGCGCTAAGGGAGTTCCTCGCACAGCAAAGAATGCTCTGGGTTGCCCCTTCGAGGAAGTTTTAATCGAATATTCAACCGTCAGATACATTCATGTTGCATTGGAAGAGGAAAATAATCGGAAAACCCAAACAATTTTCAACACAGCTGGCAATGATGTCCGTTTGGTTTGCTTTTCAACGGAACAGCAGAGCAACAGAACCGCCAAATGTTTTACGTGAATTTATCGCAGGCGCTTAGAATTTTCCTTCCCACGCAGCGCCTCTGTGTTAACACTAATTTATGATTTTCGTCCGGCTACCTTGTAATTACAATGACCTCATTTAATACTCTGAGCTTTTATCAGGCCCAAAGAAGAGAATTGAAAGAAATAAAAGGACCAGTAATGTTCATTAGTAAGGTTTACTAAACTTAAGATGTTCTTTTCAATTTGTAGCAGAGCAACGCCCGTAATTTGTTATAAGCAGTGAAATGTGACCATTCAATACAAAAGACTAATGTTGAGCACTCAAAAAAACAGCAAGCCCATTCAAACCCAGTCCGTTATCTTATTTGACTTGTTCACGTTTTACCTCAGTAGTGGAGGGTTAGTATTATGCACTGCCCCTTTTCCGCTTCTTAGAATATCATTAGATCTTAGGGACTTTGAGGTTTGTATAGTAATCAGAGAATATATTTAAGTCACCATGGTAACCACATTAGTTCGCAAGACGTAAGAAAGGCATTTGGAATTGTAGTCTTAAAAAAAATCGTAGTAAGGCTAAACTAGGCTTCGATACAAAAGCTTAAGGCCAATGAAAATGCAGTTTTGAGCAGTAACAGTACGTTCAACCCAATTTAAACACATTCTCAGAGTTTAGACTTTGCGGCATTTTGGATAATATTGAAGCCATCATTTTGTAGATCAGTGTGATTTGCTAGACAATCAACGTGCAAATAAAAGTTGCTGCAATATGAAAAGATAGCACCGGCACTCGTTTTGAAGTAGAAGAAAAAGGCAACTCTGAAATTGCCAGAGTGGGGTTTTATCAGAATGTTTTCTAAAAATCTGCACTTACAATGAAATCAGTGGGAACCTGCATACGGGAAGGATAACATAAAATATAAAATAAATAAGAGACCACCATAGCCTCAATACTTACCTCCACCACTCAGCAAATGAATGCTTCTTCACCTTTTCTTTCTTTTTTCTTTAATTTAGGGATTTTAGGTTTTCTTGATTTTGGGTGAATTTTCAGGGAAATATTTTGCACACTGGGAAACCAGACACAAGTTCAGAGTTGGATTTTAGCCAGCTTTTTCTTGCTGGGCAATTTTGTTGAATTTACTTTATTAGCAGTTTTAGTTCTGCAAGTTGATTTGATTCAACTGACTTTGCAAGCCAAAATTGCTTGGTCGTCTTTTGATACCAAACCACATTAACATGTATAGTTACTGCCAAAATGACATTTCTAGCTTACACTAGTTAATTGTTTCACTTAACTTAAAAACTAACTGCCATGAAGTTTTCTGAGTAATAAAAAGCTGGAACTCATATTCAGTACAGACAGTCCAGATTGTCTAAAAGTAACTGAATGCAACTACGCAAGTTGAAGCTATTGACGTTAAACTAAAAGCTCTTTAAAACTCCTAAAAGACATTCATGTCCAATCGCATAAACTTGAATATAAAAAAGATCTTTCAGATTGGTGCCACACTAAAAAAATCATTTGAGTCTTCCAAACTGAATCAGCAACTTAACAAGTCAACAGCCTGCCAAATAGCTTGATATATGTTAATACCAAATTCAGTCATCTCAAAACTTAAAGCCAAAACAAACAGAGAAAGGCCGTAGAATAAGTTGCCAAATCAAAATCAACCACAAGCCAAAATTTCTCTTCTCGACGATTACCACTGCTGCCAATTACCATCACTGTGCCACTCTTGGTTGGATCCTTGATTGCCGTACCCTCCACCATCGTACAATGGCTGCTGGGCGATTGGTTGGCTTCCCCAACCACCTGACTGGTTCTGCCCCATGAACCTACGCTTTGGCTCGGGGTACTCTACAGGTGCCTGATGCGAGTCTGCACCATACTTCCTTTTTGCTGGAGCAACACCTCCGCCTCTGGGTCCACCACGGGGTGGAGGGCCACCTCTTCCACCACGGGGAGGACCACCACGTGGGCCTGATCCTCTTCCCCCTCTATCGCCACCCCTTCCTGGGAAACCACCGCCACGTCCACCTCGGCTGGGTGCACCACGTCCACCGCGGGGAGGACCACCCCTTGGGCCTTCACTGTAGCGATCATAGCCATATCCACTACCACCACCACCACCATAATAGTCATCATAGTAACTGTCACCATAACCTCTGTCACTGTAATTGTCTCTGGGGCCATATCCTCCACCATAACCTTCATACTGATCACCATAACCTCGATCATAGCCATCATATCCATATCGATCACCACCACCATATCCACCACGCCCACGCCCAGGTGGACCACCACGCGGGGGTCCACCCCTGGATCCCCGACCTGAATTCAAGGCACCAAATCCAGACTGCCCAGCACGTCTTTTCTCTTTGTTTGCTGGCTGAGGCTTAGCCAAGGACACTTCAATTGCAAGACCATCAAGTTCAACACTGTTCATTTCTTCCATAGCCTTGACCGCATCATCACGCTCAACAAAATGGATGAAGGCATAATCTTTCAATTTCTTGACTCGTTCAACTGTGCCATACACTGAAAACTTTTCTTTCAACTGATCCTCAGTGATACTGGGAGAAACATTCCTCACATAAAGGACTTTGACCTACAAACAGCAATGTACACTTGTGAGAACATGGCTGCACAAGCTACTGCAGCAGAGGAACACCATCACTCAGAGACCATGATTGTTGATATAATATATACTTAATCTCTGAGGAGTTTGTGAACTAAGGTCTCACAAAAGGACACGGTATAAAAGAAGGAGAGCAATAATAATTATTATTATTGGGAAGGGGGGCAGGGCTTTAAATTTTGTCATGTTACAATATCATGCTGTAAGGGAGAGGACTTAAAGAGGAGGAATGTATGGTAGTAGAAAATCATTAATCAACATACTCTACAAAGATTGCATGGGAATTTCATTGCTTTATGTCTACTATTTTCCAGTATTTTAAAAGTAAACTCCTATGAATTTTTAGAGACCTTGCAAAACCCCAGATTTTTACTATCTACTTTACCATCTCCTTAAAAATCAATCAATAGTTGTCACACATGTTTAACAAGAAAATTAATAAAATTCACTATCTGATAGTGTACACATGTAGGAAGCCAACTTTACTTAGACCAGAGCAGAAATGAAAGACGTTCACAGAGAGGGTTTCAAAAGCCACCTGTGGCATTGGTTAATTTTGCAAAACTGTTGTTTGAAACTGTAACACAATAATCCCTTACCTTTGACATGACATCTGCATCAGGTTCTTCTTGCGGATCTGCCCAATCCACAGTCACTACGATATTACCCCAGACTTTCACCCTTCCACTAGCCAGCCTACGACGAGCCAAAGATGCTGCCTGGTGACTTTCATACTCCAGGAAGGCAAAGCCCCTGTTCCTTGTTTTGTTTTCTGCTGACATGTACACAATCACATCAGTCAGTCCAGCAGTAACTTTGGTGAACTCTTCAAAGATCTCTTGTTTATTCTTTGTCTTGGGAATGGAGCCAACAAACAACCGGTTGTTTGCCACAGATAAGCAAACCCCAAGCCTTCTACCAGGTCTGATTTCTTTGGTGTCGAGCTTCTTCATGGCATCTTGTGCCTCCTCTTTGGCAGAGTACGTGCAGAAGCCATATCCTCGGTTTTGACCTGTCAGTGGGTCCACCATGAGTCGAAAGTCGTAGATTCTTCCACTTTCCTCTAACACTGGTACAAGCTCATCTTCAAAGCAATCCCTCGGAATCTTGCCAACAAAAACCTGGCAGCAAACTTTCTGCATAAGGAAAAATACACAGAGGTTACTAGAATAGCTACATTTATATACTCACTCACACTCACTCAAGCCCATTATGCCAGCTGGCATGTAGGGCAGCAACAAAGGTACCCCATTCCTGCCTGTTCTGGGCCAGTTTCTGAGCGGTCCCCCCCACGTATGATGGAGGGTCTTGAGGGTCATTTATATATGGCCAATATAAATCAAAGTTCAAAGCTTGTGGAGTCATATAAATAATCAACCAGAGACTACAATCTTGACAAAAAATATAAAAAGGCAAATAATAGTGTCCAAATCTTACACTATTAAGTGATCTGTCAACCACTTTGTACGATTACACACCAAATTAGATTCCACTTGGTAATATTGTCATAAGTTTGCCCCTCTTTCAAATGAACTGATGTATATATTAACCCAAGCCTCAGGGCCATTCTTGTGAGAATACCAGTCCAACATCTTGTAACCAGTCTATACAAAAAAAACCCAGGGCCAATACTCTCCCAATAAATGTCCTGAGCAAGCTTGGTTAATACACGACCGAAATTGGTTAGAACAAATTCCACAAACGCAGAATTGGAAGCCACTTGTAAACTTTAAGCTCCCAATTCTGTGCAGGGCATTAACTCACGTTCAATGTTTAAATAAATTATGAAAAAACAGGTGGCAAAGTATGGCGTAAACTACAACAAAATCCTCAGGCGTGGTCACAGGGATCATTCGGGGCAGTGCCCAGTCCAACACCTGTAAAAATGTTGGACCAGCAACGTAGCAATCAGAATCTGAATAGCTTATTTCAGTTACAGGCCCTCAGAACTAACTTATGTCATGTAATAATTATAAGCTCCTAATGATACAGCATATCAGCCCCAACTGTGAGCTCTTCGAATTCCACTTCCACGGGATCATAGTCAGTTAACCTTGTGAGGAGAACGGAATATATTCCACTTTAAATTCGGTGGAGAAAAACTAGTGCAATCATTCGAATTCGAATGAATAATCGGTAGCCAGCACCAATAATTTTATTCAAGGCGCCTCAGAGGCACATGGTTGTAAGCAGTATTACAACTTCAAGGTTGTCGAAAACTCTATATAAAACGTTAAAAACAAGTTTATTCGAGCTAAAATACCTCGCTGCCTGTTCCTGGTGGAGGACCTTCCCAGTTAGGCGGTGGGCCACCGTACTTTCTCTGCCCAGTGGTAATATCCAAAGTGTAGCCAGTTCTGTCTAATAACGCCTTGATCTTCTCTTCATCGGGTCCACTCAATGCTTCGGTGCCCGGAGTGTGTCCCTGGGCTTTCTGTCGGTTTTTCTCGCGGTAAGTCTTCATTACACCACAGAGAAATGCGCTTTTATTCTGCACGTGGGACAGATCACTACTTCCAAACTGATCCAAGACTTCTAGTGCTCCGTCTTCGTTGAATTCACGTAAAGCGTCCAACGCTCTGTCATCTAACTCGCTAGGAGCAAGGGAACCGGTAGCAAAGATCGCTCCTACTCTTTGAGCAACTTTAACACTCAGGCCTTCGTTTACGAGTTGCTGCGCCTCTTCGGACAACTCTTGGGTTGATTCCATGGCTAGACTGTTCAATGGTAACCCAAACTTTTCACCGCCACTAACTCTGCAGAATCGACCGACGCCAAAACAACGTGGTTGAATGATTTTAGGGGTGGACTAACAAAACCTTCAGGTTCTGCAAATCGATATTTACTCGTTTGTAATCGTGCCCGGTTCTTTCGATCACGATTCCTGATTCGTGGATGCCGAGTTTCACTCCAGTTGTCAGTACTATTCGCTGGATAGCTTGTTTGTATTTTCTTGGATGGTGAACAGGTGGCCTAAGCTCAATACGTAATGCTTTTGTTTCCAAACAGTGTCCATCTTTTTCTTTACGTAGCATCACCCGCATTTGTAACCATGTGTGGGAATTCAAATAAAAAATATAAAAGAAAAATACATGTCAAAGAATTCGCGACCTGCTCGGACGTTTTTTCTAAAGTGGACGATACAAAAATTAAAAGGAATGTCAGTCTTTTTTTTTTCCTCCACTCTTTCATCTTCCTTTTATTGCTCTCCTTTCTCTATTTTTTATTCTTTTTTGCCTGGCTTGGAGTGATTCAGCCAATCACCTAGCGATTTTGGTGTCAAGATGCTTTGGGTGCGCTCCTTTGGGGTGATCAGTGATCCAAGACCACTCGGAGTGCATCAGAGGGACCGATGAAGGAGTAGTGTGCGTTGCAGGATAGGGATCCCCCTGTTTAGTACTGCAGTGGGTGGATAATAAAGTACACTCGAGCCTCCGGTTGCGACCACCTCTCGTAAGCGACCACTTCTAGCTGTAGTTAATAGTTTATTCTTTTCAAAGAGCACCAGGCTAAGTTTTCTGATATTGAAGCCCTTCACAGGACCGTTGGTTATTCACAGACTCAATTCAGAGAAGAGATTGTTAGACAACTCTATGACTTCCCAGATTATGATACACCACCTACACACGCCACAACAAAACCAGCTCCTCCTAGCCCTCCTCCAGGAGATTTTGAAACTGAGCACATTCCAGTTTTCTCTGATGCGAGGAAACGCTGCGTGGTGTGCATGTTACAAGAGGAGGAAGGCTGACTGCACATGTACCCCTCTTGGTCTACGCCCCAAGCACGTACCGAAATCGATACGTCTATAGCAGGCACCGTTACCATAGCTATAAGTGCGACCAAGTAAAATACACTGTCTATGTCTATAAGATAGAGGATACTATATGAGGACAACCGAAATGCAACCCGACTAGAGAAGAAATTATCCTTTATACCTTGCCTGGCCTTCGCGGTTAATTGATTTCGGTGACGTATCCCAGACAAGCGGCCCAGGTGACCCGAAACGATTGACCGCGGCGAAATATTGAGGCCTAGGAACTAGGCAACTTTACACCCTCAATCTCCTCGCAGAAGGAAGCGCTATATGGTTCAATGACAAGCGCCCTGATATCCAGATTCAAGCTCAGGGTCATTGTGCCGGTATAGAATGCTCCGAAAACCCTCCGATTGACTCACACCCGCAGGATATTGCCTAGCCTGTTACAGCCGCCCCGCCCGAAATATTTTTTCTTTTGTGAGTGGCTGTAACACAAGCCAGAGGTTACAGTAAAAAATACGTCCCATCACGTAGCACGTCTGCATGCAAGCTAACGTCTCAAATGAGAATCTCGTTGCCGTGATATGTTAGTCATTCAGGATAAATTATTAAACACGCAAAATAACAAGGCAACCTTTGATTTAATTCCTTTATTAACGAAAAGTCGTGTGGTTCCTATTTTATCTAACAGTAAACGAAAAAAATGAATATTCAACTCACAGCAGTGGAACGCCTCCTGTGAACTCCTAAAAAGACTTCAACTTGACATCAAACTCGAAACCAAATCTTTCTCTGTCCATCACGCTCAAAGCACAATAAAGGCTATGAGCGTGAAATCCACTTCCTCAGAAGAGGATAATGTTCAATGGCCTTCGACTCTCTCTTCACTCCGACTGTTTCGGGGCGGAGGAAGCGCAAGCCACGAGGGCACGCCCTTTCTGGGAGAGGGCATGCTTACCTCGAGCTCACTCAATCCACCCGAGACCACAGCCGAGAGAACATCAGCGTCTCTCTTTCTCTTCTTGGTGACGACATCAGTGACGAAAATCTTTAAGAAATTATAAAAAGGCACGAAAAAAAGGCATTCGAGTGACGTTCTCTTACAACACTGCGATTCTCTCTCAAGACCTGCCTGGTGTATGTTTTTTTTTTTAATCAGACGGGAATATTTGAACGCGAGAAAACTTAAATCAAGAGCCACAAGCACCGATAAAATATTAAAAGTTAATACTTCATTAGACAAGAGGGCTCGCGAAATAAATATTATTTTAAGAAACAATAATGGACACGATAGAAGAGGTTATTCCCATTGCTGTAGAAGGCACTTTTCATCACCACCTGCATGACAAAGAGAATAACAACGTTAAAGAAGTATAATAGAGACAAAAACACTGACCATTGCATTCTCTAAACCTATTCCGAAAATGGCGCCACATTTAAATCGCCTCTTGCTACACACTCTCATAAAGGCACAGCTCAGCTGGTAGAACATGGCTTTGGTGACCCCGAAGTCATAAGATTTATTCCTGTTAAAGACCTATTTTTTTAACGTTCCGTTGAAATAGTATGCTTTAGTTGCAAAGAAAATTGCGAGGATAATTTCTTCAATCTATTTATCCAGGGCTTTGTTTCCCTTAATACACGGAGAGGCTCCGCCCAAAGGGGCTACCGCTGGCTAATATTTTAAGCGAGTAGCGATTTCACGAAAAGAGCAGGGAAAACTGTCATTTAGGTATTAAAAGACCCTTTCAAAATACCTCGAATAAAACAACTTAGTTAACGGACGAGTTGCCAAGTTTTCTAAGGCGTTACTCACTCCACCTGCGGTTATAGATAGGGATTTGGTGTGCCTAGAGTAAGTATGTGTAAGCGGTACCATGTTCTAATCTATTCGAGGTATATGAAAGCGCTACCTTTTCTGTCCACAATTAAGAAATAAAAACATGTACCGTGTTTCTCCTATCAAGTTTTAGTATAAATCTACTAGCGTTCTATCACGAATGCTGTTCTCTGATTGGCTACGCTACTCACGATCTATTCTGTTATAGATAATGAGTAGCGTAGCATTGTACGCTTGTAAACAACACGACGGTCACTGTGAGGATTTAGATAAAGTTTTGAACAACTGGTAGATTTATACTAAAACAATTAGATTATTCGCTCTCGATTTCTGTGCGCGATAAAAATCTCGAGCTCATAATCTAATTGTCAAATACAAACAGAGTGAAAGATCGAGAGAACGAAAAACGCTATGGGAACACGAGCCGACAGGCGAGTGTTTCCGCAGATTTTTCGAGTTCTCCCAAACTTTCACGAGTGTTTCTATAACTCGGTACGAACATGGAGAACATGTTTCTAACTTCTTTTAGGAAATACCGCGACAAAAAACAACAACAACTTAGTTACTTCGATCATCAATATGTATATTCTCTTTGCTCGCGCCATCACTAAGTCTACAGCTCGTGCTAGGTCTGTGTTTCTATCGAGTTTTAGTAGAATTCTACTGGTGTACTAATGCAAATGCTGTAATCTGATTGGCTGAGCCATTGCACACTATCAGCCATTAGCGTGCAGTGGCTTGGTGCGGTTGACAAAATTGCAGCGTTTCCTCGTTTCTCCGAAATTAAAAAGAACATTTAGAAGCAAACCAGTAAAAAAAATTCTCGAGACGACTGAAAGTAGGGCATTAACAGTTTCTTGAATTAAAAAAGCTCGAAATTTTAGAAAGAAGCTGACAAGCGCGCGTATACAGCTGCTTATGTCAAATTGACGATTCAGCCTGCGCGAATTCTCTAAAGCACGAAGTTTAATACCAAGACAAGAAATAATTGGAATCGTTATTTGAGGGAAATTCTAGCCAGAATTCTACTTAAACAATTAGATTATGAGCTCAAGATTTCTATGAGGCGATACTTGATTCGGCCTTGAGCCTTATCAACTATCACCTCACAGAAATCATAATCTAACTGTTAAATGGAAACACGGTTTTAAACCAATCAGCGCACGTTTGCTTTGGGTTATTTTCTAAACGCCTACATGGCAGGGATTGCAACGCTTGCCGTTCTACGGAAGTGTTCTCGTTACAGCCAAATCAGAGGTCTGAGCAATACATTAACTGTGATTAATACGAGAGAAATGAGTTAAATATTGAGCGAGATATTCCCGACGTTCTTTTGACTATAAAGTGGCTTGGGATACGTGGAATTAAAACACGAAAGAAACAACGGTATTCAATGTTATTGCCGTGGACTTAGAAGTACGGGAACACACTCCAGGTCTCTTAGTTTGAGTTTTTCTCAGTGTCAGCTTCAAGATAATAATCGTCAACTCGATCAGGATGTATCAAAGTCAAGTTTTGACCCTCTCTCTGTCACGCAACTCTACCCCTCTCCATGATCCAGAGAGCGTTGCGCTGCGTGACAGAAGGCTCTATCACGCGGCATAACAGGAAGTTTAGAAACGAATCAATTTGTTCAACTGACGGTACTTGTAGCGAGTTCGAAAACAACGTTCCTCCGATACTAGCGGGGCATCAGTGTGACAGTCAGAAACGTAGAAAACGCGAAGAAGGTTCCGACGTAATATATATAAAAAAGGGTGACATATTCATTGCGTCGCTTGCGTGGGACAAAAGAATATCTTTCTCCCCGACGGTATTGAAACCCATGACCTCTCGGGTTGTGGTGATCTAACCACTAAGCTAAAGAGAGACTCGCGATGAGTTAGGCCATTAACCTCAGGTTATGTGAAACGCGTGCTGCGTACTATGGTAACGGTGGTGTCAGTTCAAAGCATCTTCACGTCCCAAGGTAGGGCACGAATATTTTTGCAAATCCCCAAGGTGGGGCTCCAGGAAGACTAATGGGACATGGTCAAATCTTTATTTTTCTGATTGACGATGGAAGTAATTAAATGGATCTTAACTAATACTTGTAACCATGGTTTTTAGAAGCAATGCACCCCGGGAAAAATCGTTGGCGACTTTGACTACCAGTGATAAGACAGACACATGCTGAAAAATCAGTTTCTGATCAGTTAATGAGGGCTTCAGACTTTTAACAAGGACTGTTGAAAGGCGAGTCATAATTTTCCAAGGATTTAGCCTCCTGTAATAATCCCCTATAAAACGTGTCTGGGTGTTGGAGGGGCGGGGGTGGGGCAAAATACAAAATAGTCAAAAAACCCATTGAAGGCTGAAGTACTTTTACTTTATGCACGTGCACATAGCAGTCGGTTTCACCGGTGCATATGTGCAGAGTTGGAGGCTAACAGTTGCACAGGGTTGGGGTATGATAGATGCGTGTTCAAAAGGGAGTGCTACCATGGGTGTGCACACACTGGTAGGATTTGTGAATGTGGAAGTGTAGTGAATTTGTACTTAGAGGTGGGGGCTGTTCGTACCCTGGGCACTTCATGGACATGGACTTCCCTAGGGACAAGGCTAAACCATGACATGATTTTGTGGATGCAAAAGGGGATGGATGAAAAGGAGTTGTACGTGGTATGTGTGTTCCTTCTGAGAGGTTTTGCCTCTAGACATTTGCCTAGTACTCCCTTTCCAGGTTGGTTATCAGGTTGCAAACAGAATCAAAGAAAAGGAGAGGAGAGAAAGGTGCCATTTGGTGGTCTGGATGTCCTGATAACATAATGGTTAACCATACTGCAGTAAAATGGGAAGAGAGGATCCTTCAGTTCAAGACAAGTACCAAAATTAACATTAGAGTAGAACACTTACCAGATCACACTGCCATGCTGCTGCAACTTAGCTGGAAAATTTTGAATCAATTGATACTAAATTTCCTCAATGCAATTTCATCATGATTTTCTTCTTTAAATTTCTTGATGTAATTTCATCACGAATTTCTTTAAATTTCTTGATGTAATTTCATCATGACATGCTCCAAATTTCTTGATGCAATTTAATCATGCCTTTCTTCAAATTTCTTCATGGTATGCATCATTATTTCTTTTAATCATTGTGACATTCTCCTTTGATTTCTTGACGTAATTTCACAGTGATTTTCTTCTTCGTTTTGGAGACAGCAAATGACAACATACAATTTCAAGCCAACATTGATTGCTGGCCAATTTTGTAAAAGCAATTTTATTTGACTTTATGACTATATGAATTTAACTTTAACCCACTTAATCAATCAAAGGTTTGTAATCTTTCAGATTTCAACTTTTGCTAAACTATTTTGGGAGTATAGTGCATGTACTTTTAAATAACTAAGCCCAAAATGAACTAAGTAAAAACATAAAAAAAATGGAATTTGAAATTTGATTCAGATACATTGAAAATAGACTTTGGAGTGAACTACAACTGTATAAGAACTGCTACACAATTTCGTTTTGGACTCTCAAGTCTGAAGATCTGATGGTATCAATTTCTAAAGTATTTTACGACATTTGCATGGCGGAATGCTTTTGCTAAAAACAGACTAATATGTGGCATCAAATTATGTGCATTTTCTCAAAGTTTGACCCAGTTTTCCAATCCAATCAAAGATAAAGAAATGATTGGGCTCCAAACAAAAAAAATTGGATCAATTCATCACAAATCTGGTTGGATAGGTTGAATGGCTGCCAATCTGCATAATCACTACCACTGCTGCTGTGACCAGCTGTCCTGGTGCCACTGCTGATCACCCTGGTCACTGTAGCCATAGTCTTGGCCCCACTGCTGCTGTGACTCCTGCTGGCCGTACTGGTGACTGTAATCAACATACTGCCTCTTTGGTTCAGAGTAGCCACCGCCACCACCCCCTTGATAGCTGTCACCACCATATTTGCGCTTCTGTGGACCAAAGCCCCTTCCTCCACCTTCCCCACCCCTTCCTCTTGGTGGACCACCACGTGAACCCCTAGCTCCACGACCAAAGCCACCACCGCTTCCACCTCGACTTGATCCACCCCTGCTTGGCCCACCTTGACCTCCACGAGAGTACGAGCCTCTTGGACCACCTCTTCCCCCACCACGACTGGAGTAACCTCCTCTTCCACCATATCCATCACTGCCATACCCACTATTGCCATACCCACCACCATAACCACTTCCACCATAGCTGCCATCATCATAATAACTATCATAATTACTTTCATCGCCATAACCTCCACCATATGAGTCATATCCACCACTGTAATCATATCCGCCTTGGTCATATCCACCTCTCCCACGACCTCTCCCTCTGGGTCCTCCACCACGAGGTTGGTTGCCACGAGGACCTGGACCCATACCAGGGCCTCCTCTCCGTCTGTTGTCCTTGTTGGCTGGTTGAGGCTTTGCCAGGGACACACTTATGGCAATCTCATCCCAAAATTGATTGTCAAGGGCTTCAATGGCACTTAATGCATTCTGGCGCTCAGTGAAGTGGACAAAAGCATAATCTTTGATCTTTTTCACTCTTTCTACAGTTCCATACTGTCCAAACTCTTCCTGTAACTTCTCTTCTGTAATATTGGGAGAAAGGTTTCGGACGTAGACCACCTTCACCTACAAAAGGGATGTAATAACTGAAGTAAGGACAGTTTCAGGGCCATCAAAATTGAATAACTAGTTATTCATTATTTAATATGACTTCCTTTAATGCCTGCTTTAAATCACAATGGGTTAACTGCTGGTAAACAGTATGAACCTATTACATTGTATTTTAACCCAGGGGGGACTGCATGGGGCCTACTCTAAGGTGAAGAGGGACACCAGACAGGAAGGTGCTTTTTTAGACTTTCCAAAGCATAAGTGGCCCAGAGAAGTTCTATTCACACCCAATGGATGGGATGCCAAGTCCAACATGGCAGGGCTCAAAATAACGGACAATCAATGGACAATGTCCAGCCAAAATCTTCACTTGCCGGTCATGTTGAGCGGTCATGTCATGTTGAGACGGTCACGTTGTTCATTCTTGAAGAAAGTGTGTACATTCTCACGCAATAAAAAATTAAATCAAAAACCATTCAGTGGATAAAGTCAAGAAATTGTGATATTATAGACGATAAATAAAGAAGACAGTTCTCCAAGTTTAAGGTATGTGCGCTGTCTAAAAGTTGAGATATTTGTCAAAATGTTCCACGCAAAATTATAGAGCCTAGTATAAAGCCGTCATGTTGGAGGACCTCCTTAGTCCTCTAATATGGCGGCCGGAAAATACATCTAGTGTAAACTTCTCTTCTGTAATATTGGGAGAAAGGTTTTGGACGTAGACCACCTTAACCTACAAAAGGGATGCTTCATGTCATGTACTGCCATAGCTACGAAATTCAAAATGTGCTGGTTTCCAAACGAAGGACACCATTGAGCTGGAAAGTTGTAAACAGATTTAAATTTAGTACCTCTTATGCCTGATGAGGATAAAACCTTCAAGGGCTCTTTAGTTTTGGATTTGAGAATTTAATGACGTCACGTGAACACACTCTATACACAGTCAAATCCTCAACTGTAAATCTTAGATTTTTAATCTCTTTTTTATTATGACCTCTCACACGAAAATGTACACCAACAGGTGTCTGTGTGAACGGCTAAAAATCGTCCGCTTGCTGTTTGTCAGTGTCTTGTGTTCAAGATCGATAAGAATGCCATTTGAATGGCTGGGGTTATCAGTTCAGAAAAATATTAAGCTATTCGAACAACTGCTGCTATCCGTTCAAAAACAGTTTTCATCTGTTAGGACAGCAGAAGGGTTCAATTCAGAATTCAAAACTATTCAGCCTTTTGAACAGCACAGGTTTTCCATACAGCAAAGGGAACCCGATCAGATTCAGCTTTTCATGACATTTCAGATTTGCCCAACTGTCACACTCTTGACACAGAGCACCTCTCTTTGATAACATATACTTCAAAGGTATTGCTTGACTACAGAAGTCAAGATATTTGTTGTTTGTTTCACTTTCACTGCACAGAAATTGACAAAAAAGATGCCAAAAACAAAACTTTTTGTTCAATTGTCAAGTTGTTTCCAACTTCAGACACTATGGGACTCTGGGACATCAAAACATGCATTTTGCAGTCTGCTTTGTTTCCATCAAGCCATAAATATAACTTTGAGCATGAACCCAGTATCTAATTTAGAACCAAATGATTAAAGTTACTGTTACAAAATGGACAAAAATATTTATGTACCAACAAAAAAGACGAGAGCTTTATATATGTGTCTGTAAAGTTATTTTGTTCTTGAATGAAATTTAAGACACTCTCAAATTGTTGCTTTGCACGTGACCAAAATCTCCCTGCCATCAGTGGTAAAATCTACAAAGCGATGGTGATTAGTTCTTCCTGAACGAAAACTCTCTATAATATGACTACAAGAGAGTTTAGATTTTTTGTGGCTTAGACTTTAGAACTTAATTTTGGTCACATCGTTAAGAAACTTCCCAACACTTGTTGTGTAACTGCAGCCGTATTCGTAGTAACACGATGATTTATTGTGCGTTCGCACGGGTGAGAATTGAAGAAACAGAAACTTCTTCTTCGGCTATATTTGTTCACCCAGTTATTTCTGAAGCCCAAAATTAGGATCTGCTGATGCACATTTGGTTTCATTGACGTTTTGATGGATGCAAATACTTTGTAGAACATCAAAACAACAGCTCATGGAATTCAATAAACTGATGGAAAAATTCGGAGTTTCATTACATATGCATCTGTTCAATACTTTTTCTTTGGCTTCCACTGAAAGTGTGCCACTTCATTGAGCTGCTGAGCCCTGCCAAGGCTATCTTGGGTTACGTTTTAAGCTTTTCTTTGTATTAAGCCAATTTTTTAACGGTATAACAACGACTGGAACAAACAAATTACACATGTGGGTTTAATTAGGCCAACATTACTTAAACTTTTTTTAAATATCTTGACTGGTCAGAAACGAGACGTGACCGAGTTAAAAATGACTTTAGCCGGTCAACATGATCAGCCACGGTCCGAAAATTATTTTGAGCCCTGACACAGGTTTACTAATATGATGTACTTGCCCAAAAGTCATGTTCACCAGTCCACAAAATTTCATCTTTTACAGTACTTCCGTGACATGCATTTCCTAAAAATTTTCCCAAGGGAAACTTCACTTGCCTGCCACGCAAGTGAAATCCAATCTACTAGCCCCAAGCTATCACACAAGACTTCCTTTGCATGCTGATTTGAACACCAAAGAACATAACTCCATGATGTGGCTCAATTTGCTCCAAAATCTAACAATTACTAGGCCACCACATCCCCCTTATAAATTAGGAGTTAAGAGGGAGTTTGTCACAAAGACAAAAAAGCAATGTGAGTAGTTACATGTAGCAATTAGTGTGTCCTATTTAGGCTGTTACTTTTACCAGAAAATTCATGACTGAGCTGAAACAAAACAGTCAAATACTGACCTTGGCCATAACTTCCTCATTTGGTTCTTCCTGGGGATCAGCCCACTCAACTTTAGCAACAGTCATCCCCCAAACGAACACCTTTCCACTCTGAAGACGACGTTTTGCCAAAGCTGCAGCTTTGTGGCTTTCATATTCCAAGAAGGCAAAACCTCTGTTTCTACCCTTTTGTTCCGGTGACAGATAGACAATCACATCGGTCAGATCTGAAGTAACTCTCCCAAATTCATCAAAGATTTCTTGCTTGGACTTGCTCTTAGGAATGGAACCGACAAAGAGCCGATTGTTTGCGACTGAGACACAAACTCCCAACTTCTTTCCTGGGCGGATTTCTTTGTTATCAAGTTTCTTGACTGCATTCTGTGCTCCAGCTTTGGTCGTATACGTACAAAAACCAAAGCCTCTGTTCAGCCCTGATTCAGGGTCCATCATCAAACGGAAGTCGTAGATCTGACCACACTCTTCAAGAAGTGGAATGACCTCATCTTCAAAACAATCGCGAGGAATCTTTCCAACAAACACCTGGCAGCAACCTTTCTGTAAGCAAAGAATGTTACAATGAGAGATGAAATGAAAAGCTCAAGGAAAACTGTGAGCCGTGAGGAACAGCAATTGTTTATTATCCTTCAAATATTTTTTGCAAAACATTGGATTTGAAATTTGGGGAATATCACTCAGATATCCCGCAGGAAATATTCAGTCACATGATGCACCTAGACCAACTGCACGTGAACGAAAATATTTGATGGATTTTAAGGCACTGCTATAGGTATTCGCAAGGAGTACTGTCAATATTTTACACTAGATAAAAACATTTGCATCACAACCTAGTTTGTCAAACAAAACCAAACTTGTGATAGTCTTGCTTCAGTGTATTTCATAGTAACAGCTGAATCAATTTTAGCTCGTTTTAGATTCTGGTAGCATGTGTGACAGCTTTTTGACATGCTCTGGTCGAGTTCACGTTTATCTTAACATTTACAAGATAGAATCACAACTTTCTTTGTATGGTTTGGTATGGTAGCTCTAAAACAGATTGAGGAATGAAATTAAACCCAAAATAAGCCAATGCTTAATTATTTGAGCTTAATTTTTATAAGCTAAACTTAAGACTTCCGTTAGGCACTGTAAGCGGACATAATTTCAACCTTCAAATTTCGATTTACTCTAAACCTTTTCAACAATTTTTGAAACATGATATAAACAAAACATTATGTCAAGAAGAGCACTTAAGTTAAATGTACTTGAGTCAGCAGTGCATCTGAATGACCATTACAATACCAACCACGCCACGCCAAGATCGATTCTTGACAATTTCAAAGCATTGTAGTCCTGTAAAAACAGCGTAAATAACTTCACTTACTTCGCTACCACCAGTACCAGGTACAGGGCCGTCCCAGCCGGGCGGTGGACCACCGTATTTCCTCTGTCCTGAGGTGATATCTAAAGTGTAGCCCGTTCTTTCCAGCAATGCCTTGATCTTGCCTTCGTCCGCTCTACTCGAAGCTTCGTTACTTGTGGCTTCGCCGCCCGACGAAGATTTTGTCACGTATGTTTTCATCACTCCGCAAAGAAACGCACTCTTGTTCTGCACATGAGATAAATCGCTGTTTGCAAACTGATCTAACACTTCTAAAGCGCCTTCTTGGTTGAATTCGCGAAGTGCTTCGAACGCTCTATCATCGAGCTCCTCGGGTGAAAGAAGCCCACAAGCGAAAATTTCAGACATCTTTTGAGCGACGCTTTCGCTGAGACCCTGGTTTACGAGCATTTGAGGCTCCATTATGTAGAATAAACTAGTTAAAACGATAAAAACCGTGCTCTCACGAATCCCAACCTTCACTGTGAAAACTCGGGCAAACTTCAAAACCACGCGTGTTTCGCTTCGAGACTGCGGGGTGGACCGTGATTTCCTGAGGGGTGCGGTGCAAAAGCTTACTCCACCCTACCCTTGAGAGTTTGAAATACGGAACAGGTAGAGAGGCAATACTGACAATAATACTATTAACATGAGTACGTTATTTATTCTCTAATTTCCGAGAATATGAAAAATACTTTAGACGAAAATGTTGCATGATTTTGTTGGAAACTAAAATGGAGTTTGGAGTTTGTTTTTTTCAACACGCCTGGGAATTAGGGAAGGTACGTTTTTTTCTTGGCAGGGGGAGGGCTGGGGCCTCAGAGGGAAGGGTCATCAGTGACAGTGAACACCAAAAGTGGAGGGTCACACCTCTTTGTAAGCTATTCAAAGAGAGGGTCACACATCTTTTCCAGATTTTTTTAATGAGGATTTAAGTTTTTAATGGTTTCAATCAAGTGCAAGAAGTTTCCTTTTCCAACAGAAACTTGCGTCCCTTTCACAGAATTTGGAAACATAGGAAATATTTGTTTTTGAGAGTCAGATTTTGCGTGCTATAGAACAAACAAACCTTTTAATTAAAATAACCAACAGCAATGCCAACTAGTCGGAGAGGGAAGCCCGTGTATTTTCCCTTCGATATTTTATGTTCAAAAGTTTAATAATACTCAAAGTTTATACTTCCATATTCACACTCAGCTAGAAAACGTAGATATCCCACACTGATTGCTCGCATTTTCTTGTTTCAGCTCACACACATTCAACATCGAGATATATTTATATTCAAACATGTTGCTTTCACCAGCGAAATGTTCTGAGGTTTCTACAGCATGGAACATACCATGACTGTAGTAGTGAGGGGAGGGTCTCATTTTTATCAGTCAGCTAAAGGTGGGGGGTCAGGAGTTTTTTTTGTTAAAATGCAAGGGAGGGCCAACACTTTTTTTGGAAAAAAATACCAAAATTCCCCAGCCCTCCCCCGCCCCCCAAGAAAAAACATACCTTCCCTCAGACTTCTCTGAATAAAGCTTGAAGAGCTGAGTATTAAATCCCTCCCCAGGAATTCCAACATCCTTTGATCTGGTCTTTCTGATCTCTCTTTTTTTCTACAAGAGAGGTTATATTTACACTCTTCCCCCAGTTTGACAGAATATTTCATACATAGATGACCATAGAAAATATTATAGACCATCATAGATGTTTAATGCCTTCCAACAATTTTACAGAATTTAAATATTGATAAGTTAGTGCACTATGTAGTGTTTTTATTTATTTACATTTTGTATCAAGGAACATTTTTTTCTGTGTATTTTACTAAAGAGCAATTATTATCAATCAGAGGACAGCATAATTTTTTCTTCTTGAATATTAACATGGTATTGTTTTTTGATATCCCTTTGCTTGAGTTGTGTGATTGAGGATGTTGACTGCCAATTCTTATACATTGTTGGCAGTGACATTGTTTGCCCTTGTTAGGGGGCAGGTATGTATGTTTCTATGATAGGGAAATTCTACACATGCCAGTCCAACTTATTTTGTGACTCTTAGCCTGAGAGGATATATCTAACCATGATATTATTAACGACCTTGTTCCAAGATCACTAATAAATAATAAATAATTTTAAAAACTACTGAAAAGTACCTAAGGAAGTAATTATACAGCTGCCCGTACATGTAAGCAGTTTTATCTTCCAGTTATCCAGTACAACCAGGTATAAATTTGCTTCAAACCAGGAATTCATCAGGTGGAAGGAGTTCAGGAATTTCATTGAAACCTGGAATAAAAAACTTCCACCATCTTTCTCTTCTGTACAGCAAGAGTTTCCTCAGAAGCAGCTTCTTTCTACGTAGGCACCTGTCAATCAAAATAGTTTTTAACCAGTCCTTGCAGCTTAATTTCTGGAAGATTTTCAAAAAGTCGATCATTGACATGTCTACAATGAGAAGAAAGGTATGAAAGCAAAACATCATGAGGACAAAAACCAACAGGAAGCTGACAACGATGAACATGACAGCATAGTCACCCAGTTCATTGCACACTCCAGATCTGTAAGGAGACGCGTAGTTCAGCATACAAACCGTAAAAGGAGTGTAAGTACAGTATGCGGCAAAAGTGAGCCCCAGGCAACAATGCAATAGGAACAAGTAGAAGTGGGCAAAGTTGTTCAAACCGACACAGTTGTTTGTAAAAGGACAGTGATGCGACATGAACATAACACAAGAGTTGCATGAGCTACAGTGGTGAGTTCCTCTGTCTCGAACACGTGTACACTTCGTGCAAAATTTCAACGACTCAAGATGAATGTCAGTGTCGTCTTCAAGCTCTTGACGCGTTTCTGGATACCCCGGAGAAACAATCATGGCAGCTAGGTAGTTAAATACCATGTTTAGCCAGAAGTAACACGCGGCGATAATATAGCAAATACCCTGAAGCGACGAGTATGGATTAGCAACCACTATTGGCAAAATCTTCAAGAAGAAGAACCAAATTGCTGAAACAAATATAAACAAGACAGGCGTAATCTGCAATCCTTTGAGAAACTTGTATAGCCAGGTCTTTCTTGAACCGCGAGGGAATAGAGTTTGTAAGCTGCTGATGATAAAAACGCCCTGGATTAGTCCGACAGACAAAATTATGCCCCAAACAAACGCCATCTTGGAGTACAGTGTCAAGCGGCTGTGCCTGGGAACGATGATTATCACTGATAGATGCCTGGTCACCAAGTGCCCGCGCTGTACTTTGAAGATCAAAATGGCGTTGATTGTGATCGCTTTCAGCCTTAGTATAGTTGTTGTTGTGATTGGCGCTTTTGTTTTCCAGATCCTTCCGAGACTGTTTCCTAAACTCAAGACGTTGCTGCCGTCGCGAACGGTTGTCAGCTACGTACAAGTCGTGCCCATCAGCTTCATTTTCCCCGCTCTGTTGTGGCTGTTTTTCTTTGTTTATCTGGAAGCCCATGTCCCTGAAAACCCGTACTCTTCGTTGCTAGGGTGGTGGCATACGTTTTTCACCCTCTACATGATGGCAAACGCTGTTTTCAACTACTACATGACCGTCCTCACTAACCCCGGATATCCACAGACCCAGGAGGAATACGCGCGTGACAGATGCTTCGTGAAAACTTTCCAAGCATGTATGAAGTGCAAGCGAGTTCGAAGCGCTGGAACACATCACTGCAGCTGGTGTCACACCTGCGTGGAAATGATGTGCCACCACTGTCCCTTTACAAACAACTGTATCGGGCGCCGAAACTACGTCTACTATTACACTTTCTTGGCGTATGCATTCTTCGGCCTCTTGTATGCCTGCTACCTGGCCTACTTCCCTTTTGTGAGCTGCATGTCGGGTCTTGCTCTAAAGAAGTTCAAAGAAACTTTTGCTAACATGCCGCACTTGAGCGCCCTTCATCGGTATTCATCGTCAAAGGATTCATTGATGAGATATTTCGACGATGTCAAGATGAGCGAAAGCTGTGAAGCCTTACAGGAATACGCGGTCTTGTTTGCTCCAGCTGTTGGAATTACCTGCTTCATTGCTGCATTATTTCTGTTCCAGACATGGCTGCTTCTCTTAGACATGTCGATTGTTGATTTCTATGAATCGCTTTCGAATGCCACATCATTCCAGGAGCTTCTCCGAATATGGCATGTCAGTTTATTCAAACGAAAGAAGTTCAGGTTCACCCACTTGATCCTCAGGAAGAAAAGTCATTGGTGGAAATTTTTTGTACCATGTCCATCTGATGTGGAAAGTGACTTACCACCCAAGGACCTGTAAAAACATTACAGGTGGCTTAACCTTTGAGGGTGGGAGGGTAGAGGCAGAGGGGGAATCTCTGTATTGCTCTTCAAATTTGTTTTAAAGATGACTGACAAGTTAGTTTGGTTATGGCATGTTATCCCAAAGGTACCAACAGTGAAAAACAAAACAGTGAATGAGTGGTTTGGAATAGACCTTTTCACAGCCACTGTTGCCATCTTGTTTAGGGGGCAAACACACCAAAAATTGCGGTAAATGTATGGGAAAAAATAAAAGTTTGATGCCCAATAAGTTGAGAGTGATTGACTTTTGGAGTATTTTATGAGTTACAAGGAAAACATACCCAGCAGAAGGTTTTTTGGTCAAATTTGAAGACCATAGATTGGTTGTGAGGTGAGGAATTGCACTTTTAATTTTTCATACAAATGTCTCTAAATTTTCCCACAAATTGTGACTCGGTTTTACAGACAAGTGTATGGAAACATGAAAACCTTAATTGTGACTTTTCTAGCAAGTCTATTTCCCTCAAATAAAATCAGTAAATTCTTTCACCCAGTATCTTAAAATTTAAATTCATAAATTAATGCTTCTGGCCCGGGTTGTTCGAAGGGTGGATAACACTATCCACCAGATAAATCACCATCCAGCAGATAGCGTGGTTTGTTTTGTTAACACTTATCCACTGGATAGCGATTCAGTGGCATAAATAAGAAGGCATCAGAAACTGTGAAAAGGTCTATTATCCCAAACAACACAATGACTACATACGTTGCAGCTCAGATATAAGCAAACCAAAATGTATGCGTAATTTGTGTCAGCTGAAAACGCTTCTATTCATACGCACATACATACATACATGTATAAAGTATGGCTCATTAGTATGTGTAAAGTATGGCACATTAGTATGTATGAGCTAACGTATTGTTTCTTAACGTGCTGATACCATTTGGAAGATTCTTCCTAAGGATGGCATGCATGTTACTCTGCATTTTTAGAAGAAGGTATTAGGTAATTTGATATGAGGGCAGCATCTTAGACATTTCACTTGATTCAAAGCCAGGTGATCAAATGTATCCAAGATGAAGTGTCGTGCTTGAACTCACAATATACCAGTCATGCAGCACAGCAAAGTCACTCCTACTAACACATCGTGTGGTTCCAGAAAATATTAATTTTCCCCATGGATGGTTTGTTGGTTTGAACCCACCCTCATCCCTCTGGAAATTTAAGTTTTCCTTCATACATTTCTTTGGAAGGTTGGCTTTGAGACCCCTCACACCCTCAGAATTTCCACTGACACTCCATGGGGTGGGTGTGGATATTTTCTGAACTACACAATGGCACTTCAAGCATTGTGCTAAACTTGCACCTGACCCAAATATTTATACAAACGTGTTAGTGGATGAGAAATATAAGTTTCTTTGTGGCATGAATATTTTAGTTTTTGGCAGTCTGACTTTTTCCGTAATCTTGTTGCACTTCACTGGCACTGCCTACATAATTTGTAAAGGCACCTGTAGGAGAGAAATTTACTGTGGTCTTTATATTAGCTGCAGTTCACTTCAAGTCAACTTTTAACAACTTTTTGCTGAGTCTGGGTTTTATTTTGGAGTTGTCAAAATAGCTACTTTCCCAAGTTTAACAGATTGACCTCATGACTCAGATCTCCTATTTCAGCTGGTGTGCTTTATCTGCTTTCACTTTAGTTCAGGACAAGATCATTGTTAGTACTTTTCATTCCCACCCTTTCCACCCATTCATTGGTGGACAGAGAGGGTATTTTTTCTTATCACTATCTCCTGGGGAAGTTGTGAGTTAATAAGGCTCTCTGTGACAAACAACTATGTGTATGTGTATTAGGGTCTGTCTTTGAGCAAATTGTGTTGTTTATGAGAGAAATTACGTAAGAAATTTGTTAGTGAAATATTACAGAAACTTTAATTATTTATTTGCACACTAATTTATAGGCGGAGAAGTTAATGCAAGGCATTAGGATAAAAACTGCTTGCAAACAAAGTTGTTTTTTGTCGTTATAATAAGACCTGCAAAATGTTTTTCATGTAATTTAATTTAAGTTATGAGATTTACAAGAATGTACAAGTGAACTTGTTATATAAAATGCACAACTTATGATACATCTACTTCCACATAGAACAGATCACAGGTACAATCTGTAGATCACCAAGTTAAAAATCTGAGTGTGCAAGTTGGAAGCAGTATTGTCGCAAAGCAGTAAAACAAGTACTTGTTCAACCACATTAAGTTTGCATAGTGTGTGATAACAGAAATATTAAAATAGAACATTCTTGTTTCGTGTGAAATCTTAAACGTGTATTCCCTTGTTTGGTTGGCCTCATTAAATTGTCTGAACAAAATTAGTTGTTATTCCCAGTTCATTTCAATTGGGTTTCATATCATCGGAGTTTGTTTCTACTCTTGACTCATCCCCTATCATCATTCTTACAAGAAATAATACCCCTCCCCAGAAATAAGCCACTCCAAAACAAAGCAAACCCCACCTCCTGCCAAACCTTAGAAGCAGAAAACACCTCCTGAACATAGCAAGCATTGGCTTGAAACATTGCGAGCAGTTTCCAGTAGTGGACAATGTAATGTTATGTTATCTGCAAATTTGAAAGAGGCCAGTTTATCATTCCAAAGACACCAAGACTGGGTTTAAGTGAAGCCTTGGAGCCGACTGGCTCATAGCTGCTGGAGCTTATCCCGGTTCCTGTAGCATGAAGCGGTTACATGTAGGTGTATTTCTACTCCCCCTGGACAGGATGCTAGTCCATCGCAGGTCACTCCACCACAATTTGTTAGGTTTCCCAAACAATTCGCCAGTACCCATTTATATTCCTGGGTGGAGAGAGGCACTGTGAGAGTTAAGTGTCTTGCCCAAGAACACAACACAGTGTCCCCGGCCAGGGCTTGAACCCAGACTGCTCACTCTGGGGATGAGCGCACTAACCATGAGGCCACCACGCCTCCCACTGGGTTTAACTACCAGAATATTTCCCCAATACTGGACTTACACAATCTAGTTCAATATAAAGCAATGCATCATTCTGTAGAATGGTGACCACAGGTTCCGCAGTTTATCGAGAACCTTGCCAAAGGAAAGAGGCAGGTATCATACATGGCATGTCTGCTCAAATATCTTATTTCTAAATGTGAGTACAGCTAAACATTTTTGCACACTTAAGTATGAAATAATATTGTGGTATCAAACTAAAAATATAGTTGTAGTCTATGTACAAGAAGAAGAGTCTTGAAATGTTTCACTTACAAACAAAAAATAGCAACAATTTCCGTGTTAGCAGATTGTGAAAATGTTGCACTATTTCTGGAACAAAAACTGGATGATGTGCACAACAAAATAGGTCGTACATTAAATACTGCTTCAACCAAATAGCAGGTAGAAATTCTTATCAGCTATTAAAGTGCTCAGTAGTTAAACTACAGCAAAATGATAACAGAAGTAAAGAGCTGGATTACATGTAGTTGGTCCAAGACATTAATTTGCTACTCAGAGTTTCATGCTTTATGGAAGCACGTTGCCTAATGATTGCTTCAGAAGAAGCATGAAACTCTGATTAACTAATCCAGCTCTTTACTTCTATTGTTACTTCTACAACCAAAGGTTTTATTTCTACCAATTGTTCCAAGCTAATATTAACCTAATGAGCTAAATAACTTATAATTTACCCGCTGTTTCATTTTAGACTATTATTGTTTACATTTCTTCTTTTGCCATTTTCAATGTCACTATTTTATGA
>Ga0126338_10000232_pt1 | contig 26278 bp, 9 predicted proteins | sample OrbCmetagenome_2_FD_92529 | JGI IMG/M metagenome (GOLD analysis project Ga0126338, IMG submission 92529) | Coral microbial communities from Petempiche,Puerto Morelos, Mexico - Orbicella C C metagenome | ecosystem: Host-associated > Invertebrates > Cnidaria > Coral | place: Petempiche,Puerto... | reverse complement strand
TTTTTTAAAATTCTTTTTTGTTATTTATTCCTTTCAAGTGTCAGTATTTTGCATTTTTCTTATAGCTTAAACGTTCTTGTAAAAAGCTATTATTATTATTATAATTATTATTATTATTATCATGATTATTATTACTATTATTATTATTATTATTATTATTATTATTATAATTACTACCATTATTATTGTTGTATACCTTGTAAATAGCTAATCTTATTATATCTATAACATTCTGGGAAGCACCTCGAATGGGTACCCTCGCGCTTTCTCTTTTGGGAATGAATCTCTTTTCTTCTTTTTTGAACTTTTTGCCCTTTTACATAAACCATTGTTACATAAAAACTGTTAAAGGAAAGGGAGGACGGACAACTACTGACGGTAAAAAGGGTCAAAACATTTAATAAAAACGTTTCGGTCAGAGACCTTCGGTTACTACAACTTTTGAATAAAAACGAGCTTTAAATGAGATTAAAGTGCTAGTGATTACGTAATTAAGATTGAAATGCTAGTGATTATGTAATAAGTGACAACTATCAAATAAGGTACAAGATTACATAAAAGAACAGAAAGTGGTGCTAATTAATTGACGACAAAAAACAAAACAAAACAAAACAAAATCAACGAAGCAAAAAATACTGAATAAGGCGACAAAAAGCTACTCTGAAAATGATTAACAAAAGATGAGAGATAAAACCCAAAAATGAAAAAAAAAAAAAAAATTAAAAACCAAACCGGCTAAAACGAATAGGATGACTGAAGAAACAAGCGGCAAGTACTAGAAACAGGTGAACTCACCCTCACTTAACGTAAACATCAACCGAACCAAAATCCCAAAACAAGGCCTTTGGAGCCTGAAAGGGCTGATAAACAACAAAATCCCTGGAGGGGCCCTTAAACAATATTAATCATGCATAATAAGTTCCCTGGGCAGGGCTTTTGAAACCACCTAACACCTAAAAGGCTGTCAAAATACAAGAAAAGGGTATTTCAACGATTAATCAGGAACGTAAGCTATGGGAGCGGAAATTAATTAAAACAAATTCTGTTTTTTGAATCAAATTCCCTTCTTTTATTTAAACCGTGGGATGCCAAAGAGAACAGCTGAGCACTCCAATAAGCCTCTTGTAATTAAAAACTTATCGATCTCAGAAGAATTGTTTGGGGCCTGCACCTGATCAATACATTGAAATGAAAAATCACCTAGAGTATGTTGGATATTGTTGAAATACACTGCTACTTCACAAGTTGCTTATTGGAATACACAAGAGGCTTATTGGAGTGCTCAGCTGTTCTCTTTGACACCCCACGGTTTAAATCCGATCTCTCATGCAGTTGCGAATTTTCTTTGGTCTTATAAAATTTCTGTTTAGCATTATATTAGTCGTACAACAAAACGCTACAGATCGATCACAAAAGAAGACATTAGTTTCCATTTCTTATTTAACAGTCACTCCGTTAACATGTTCGCTGGTAAGGTCCACAATCAATATTTTAGCACAATAATTGACTCCAAAGTAAAAGTCAGTTGTGAAAAACGTGTTGATTGAGCTCAAAAGGCCATTAATGAAAAACACAACGTTACTCTGACTTATGGTTTAAAGAAAAAAGTTAAGCTTCTTTGCCTTCGAGATAAACTGGGTTTAGTTAAGTGTCATAAGAAATGGGTATTTCTTTGCTTTTAAATGAATTCTTATAAGAGAGTAAAGGGTAGATTATCCCACTAATATAATCATAGCGATTTTTTTGTCTGTTTATCAGCTCAAACAGGCGACCTGTAGGCAAGATTGTCCTCTGTTAGGCCTGTCTCTGCATAATCCGGATAGTTAATTGAGAAGCACCTCAAATGAAAACAATCGCAAACAAGATATCACTTATAGTCTTTAGTTATAATCTTTCAACTGAATTGATGTGATTTCCTCATAAGCCGCAAAAAGTTAATTCAGCCAGCTAACACACACAGTCTGAAAATCGGCAGAGAGAGAGATGAGCAGACACATTCAGAAACCGTGGAGAGTGTGTGGAGAAGATGAATACTGTGCGAATTCCACATTTCCAGTGAACTGCAGAATTTTGAAATTCATAGACATCGAAGTTCTCAGATTTGACAAGTTTCTATAACTCTACAAACGTGGTATAATATTAATGAAAATTTCCCACGCTTTTTTCTAATTAGCTTATTTATGAAATAATCGGTTGGATTTCTAATTGAAAAATGCAAACATTGATCTGTACTAGTTCTGATCCGTCTATTCACAGACGATACTAAGGTATTGTTAAAGCCGTCCCATAAGGTTTAGCACGTGCTGGTGTTCCAAAACTGTGATAAATCGGGATGTGGTAACCGCGAGATGTTATGACTATTCGAGAGTCGGCCAGTTTTCATATACTATACTGATTCGCCGCTCTAGAGGCATATTCTTTTCAGCTTTGATCTCTAGATCTGTTTTGAGACAAAAATAATAACAGATTCTGTCTTCTCACTTCTTCTTTAAAAAACGCTTGAAAGTTTACAAATCTGTCGATAATCAACTAGCCTGTAAATTTAGCCGCCTTTCAGTGTTTTTTCTCATTAATCAGGCAAAATAAATAACGTTAAGACTCCAGCGAGCTTTATCCAGTCTAATCTTTTACTCATCTGTCAGTTATTTGCGGTCTTTCTAACTTTCCAATCAGCGCGGATCTGCGCATTTTCAGCATATATAGTTATCACGGTGAGAAAGCACGAGTCTGTAAATACCGAACATTATAAGAAACGTGGGAAGACTTTTCCGACTTCGGGACGATAAACAACACGGTTTTTTAAATGTTTAGATAACCTGATTATAGAGAAACGATTCTTTGTCAGGTTAAGCTAAAATCTTCCCCTGAGCTGTCTACAAAAACAGTGCGGCAGCTTATACTTTGTTAGTCGGATAATTTTCCTTTTTATTTTATTCTCCTTTTTATTCTCAGTATCAGTATGTTGCCAAGCAGACGTCCAGACAAGTCACGAAAGCGAAGAAATTCGTCAACTTGAGTATGCTAGTTTTCTGTGCGAACAAGCTTTCAAAGATCAAAATAAACTTCAGACCAAACGTCTGACAATCAGTGTGCAGAATTAATGTCAAAGTTAGTAAGTTGGTATATCATGTATCCAGTGGCCCGAAAAATAAAACTGATGACGATGACGACTATGATCACGTGGATGATGATGATGACGATGACGATGATGACGATCACGACTAGTAATTAATAATAATTTATTTCTTAGACAATTGTAGCGTCTCACTTGCTTATCAAGTCCAGAAAGAGTAAGAGACGGCGGTTTGCTCTTTGGGTTCTACCAGGAGCCCATTACCGGGCTCCTGGTTCTACCATTTCAAATTTACATTCCTTAATTAATGTACATACTTATTCCAGAAGAAAACGAAAATTCAGGTTCACTACATGCCGTGTTTTCCATCCTCACTTATACTTTTCAGACATTTGACAAGCCTTTGTTTTAAGAGTTTGCTTGTTACACAAAGGCTGATCCTGATCTATAGATGATCTACAAAAATATCTGTTTACAATTTAGTCCTGTCTCTTCTGGTAACATCGTGAGAACTCCGAGAAAGAGAGAGAGCCACAGTAAATATATATTTTTACATTGAGTTCAGTTTAGTCCTAGGAGGGGACCGGAGGACAATAAGCCTAAGATTTATGATTTTGGTTTGATTTCGTTTTAACGTACCCTTATTTAGTGGGAAACGGCTTCTCAGTTTGACAATTCAATAGGATTTTTTTATTTATTTACCGGTATTGAACTTAACAGTGTCAAATCTTTCCTCGCGCACACTTCTGAACACTTCTCTTTGCTGTGAGAAAACTCAAATCACAGCAGGCATATATAGCGACAAATGCAACTTATCTGTAGGTAATTAACGATGTTTAAAAAAACTCTACTCCTCAGTAACAAAGGTAACAGACTTATGTTAACAGACGTATGTTAACAGACTTGTCGAATATAATATTTAATACTCGCCACTTGCCCTTATTAAACAATATTCCACAAATTTAAATTATTAGCAATGTGTACAGAGGTGACCAAAATGAAGACTAAACTTATTTTCATAAATATCTCAGATTTCTGCATAGATCTTATTACTTTAAAAAACAACAGCTTAATCTTTTCGGCTCTAACTTCCAACTTCTTTACGGTCTCAGACCAAATAAAAATAAGTTATTTTATCTAAACCACTCACTGTTAGTACGTGAGAACAACTCGTCTCTTATCACTTTGGGAGAGCCTCCACTGTGTTTATACTCTGCTAGTTTTAAATCGCGTCTAATTGAGAATTAACTCAGCATTTCAGTCAAATTAATCTGAAATCTCATTAAAACGTTCAATTGTCTCCTTTAGGCCTTAAAGATTCACCGATTCTCCTCTATTCCCATCTCTTGAAAATCTTTCGCCAGAATAAGTTTCAAAATCTATGGTAGTTATGCAACAACAAACAATGTAGACCATTACTAGGGTTCCATGAAAGTAGCATTTGACGCTTACACAAGGGTGATTAAACTCTATTTTCGCCTTGTACAAATCGCCTGCATCTTAAGAAAATTGGTAAGGAGAATTTAAAACAGTATAATGAAATCTGACTTGATGTTTGAACAGATTCTCCCTAGTGATCCTTCAGGGTGTCTGTAGAAACTCTGAGGAGAGCTTGGAATTTTTCTGCTGACATTGAGCAGCGGAACGTGCATATCTGTGTTAGAAATAAAACAGCGTTCCTTTTTAAATAAGTGTATTTATGACAAATCATTTTAAATTGTATTGCGCCGAAGGGCAAATAAACTGTCCATTGTATCATCCCATTATATCTCTGACTTTTTTTTTAACTTTTTCGTTTTCCACGCAGATAGAAACTACATCAATAAATTAGCAGCTGATAAACCCAGTTGAAGTTTCAATTGAAGTTGTTCTTTCGAAAGAAAACAATTATCTGAAATCGTTTCGATATGGAATGCAACGAATTACCCAGAGGGCATGGAACATTTTTGGATAGCTATCAACAAATAAAGGGATAGAAATTTTGATAAAGACGTTTGCTTTAAAATACGTTTATCATATATTTTTTACCCTACAGTCCTTTTGTGAGTGGATTGGTTGACCTCGAGCAAAGCCCTTATAACGCTACCCGTGCATCGATGACGCGAAAAGAAAGGTTTATGAATACAGCTGAACCACAGAGGAAACGAAAACTAATTCGAAATAGCGGGAATTGGAAATAACCGATAGTAAATGACTGAAGGGCAATTGTATCCAAGGACAATTGTTTTGAGTTCGAAATAACGGGGAGTTCGAAACTAACGGAGTTCGAATTAACGGGGTCCAACTGTTCCTCGAAATGTGTATGCATATGAATGATGCATACACATAAATCATGATAAATAACGGAGAAAAATATAAAGGGCGTATAGCAAACTGGCAATGGTCATGTTAAGAATCTCAACTAAGAAGAGCTTTGAACTTAGGATCATTAAGTTACAACCCTTGCTAAATAAATCAATTAAAATATTTAGAGAGGAAGTTACATCAGCTTTAGCTCAGTGATTTTCATGCGGGCCCTCTATCGTGGTCGAATTCGAATTTGGAAATGTTGGTTCTTGTAGACGGAGGAAAACCGAAGAACACGAAGAAAAACCCTCCAATCAAGGCGTGTACCAACAACAAACTCAAGCCACATACAGCACGGGGCAGGAATCGAGGCGAGCGCTCTCACCACTGCGCCAACTCTGCTCCCCAAAAGCTTAGAATGTATAGAGTGCAGGTTTCAAGCCCTTGCAAGAAATTTTCGCAAATATACCGGGACCTGTCGACCGCGCTGCCGTCAACAAGAGGAAAAAACATTGCCCTGTTATATATGCACATCATTGTCATACAAACGACAAATCAAATTTTTTGACGTATTTTATTCCATGTATAATTTTTTTTTGCGTAAATTCGATTTATGGCTGTTTAACATTTTTTACAATGAAGCTTAACTTATGCAATCATTTCGTATATTAAACGAATTCAAAATAATATAAAGAAACACTTTCCATCATGAACCCATTCAGCCCTTTGATTCATTGGTCATCCTTGCAGATCCATGCAAAATCAAAATTACTGATCATATGAACTGCAAGAAGACCAGCAAAGATAGCTTGCTTTTTGGTATCAGAACTGAAAGAGTATGGCCATTTAGCTTCATTAACAAAAATATATAATTATATTTAAGCATATGATCATTTCATTAAATGGTTGGCCCATCGGCCCGTTTATATACCTATTTATAACACTATATGTCTAAAACCTTTCTCCTTCTCCTTATTTACATTATACAGGTTGGCTCCGTCGAATCAAACAACAGTTAGTTTACTATGACAGTATGTCGTATGATGTGATGGCACATATGCTATAATTGATAGGGGCTTCGTTTAACCTATCGAAACGTAAGCCAGTAAGAGCTAATGGCAAAAATATAAGACAAAATTATACGATAATACTTTCATTCTTCATGGAAAAGTATTTTAGTATACTGAATTTGTAACATTTTTTAAAATATCGATCAGGTAGCTTTCAACTAAATATATGCATGTTGTTGACATTAGAAACAAGTGGAAGCTACATTAACTTGATGGGCAGCAGAACAAACAAAAAAAGCGCTTCAAACACAGTGCACGCTGCAGTTGAAAGATCGCTATGGATACAGATCAAACGCCCCCTTTCCATTTGTCTGGGTCATGAAAGAAGATTCTACCTTGTGGATGAAATCCTAAAGTGTGACCATTCATATGAGAGCTAATGAGAAATACTTCTCGTTGATACTGTTAAGTAATTTACTTTCCTAAGTGATTGCTCCACTGAATTGTCAAGTTTGTACCTTTGCACATGTAGGAGCTAAAAGGTAATTCCTCTTGTTATTTCTTGGAACAATTTGAATACTTTTTGAAGCGGGCAGGTGGAAAATATTACGAAAAATCACAGCTGGCAACAGCTAGCAGTACAAGATATGCATGGTGATCTGCGAGGAAGAGTTAATTGGTCCAATCCTGGAAATCAAGGGCTAAAAAACCAAACCAATTCTTCTCCTGAGTGATAAAAGGACACAATAACACTTAATAGCTTCATGCTAAATCCGGAAGTTGCCAGCGTCGAACGGTCGGGTCTATTCAAAAACGCATGTAAGAGGACACCAACACTTGCAAACTAAACAACTAAGAAAAGCAGTCATCCACGCTAACATTTACTCGTTCATAATCCAACAAGGAGTCAATATACCTTATTTACCCACATCAAGTTACAACGCATCTGATTTCCCAGCTTTCGTGCCGAGAGAGCCAGGAGTCTGCATTCTTGTGGTCCCCAACGAACGGACGCGTTATTCCAAAGTCGACCTTACCTCACAGAAAGATATTGATAAAACTCTAAAAGGTTTTGCCCGCTAATGCCAAAGAAAAACAGGTTTTGTTTCTTGAAAGTCACGTTTTAGAGGATTCTAAGAATAAGTCTAGAACGTTGATCCCTTAAATGCGTTTCGGAGGAAGCGATACTTCTATCGTATTAGACACTAAACAAGGTTTCTTCAGCTGGCTTGTAGACTATATAAGGATTACTGTCAAAGAACTGTATTTGCAGAATAAGCTATTTACTAAACTAACTGGTTTTGTGAAAAACCCCGCATATATTAACATAGTTTTCTTACATTTTTAAAAGGGCTTTTTGCCTCTTTTTAGAATCTCCATGACAACACACAATTTATCTGGGTGCCATCGGATGCATGTGCGCATGCTCTAAAGGCATATAAGATCCACCGTTTGGACTTGAGCAGTAATACGGAGGGGGAGGTGGTGGTGGCATAAATGAAGGATTTGCACTGGACATAGCCATACTGTTGTTGATAACGGCGTGTGATGGATATGTGGGCATAGGCCGAACTGAATCGTGAGCGGGGCTCCAGATATTGGCGCTGCAGCTGGCGTATCTGCAGGGAGAAGGTCCTGCTTGACTGGTGTCCTTGTTGGCGGCGGGTGTCTTTGGCTTGGGTTTGGGTTTGGGCTCTCCCTTACTCTGTTGCCGTACTTTGGCGCGTCGATTTTTGAACCACACCTGTTGTATGATCAAAATAAACAAAAAATACTCCGTTTAATTGCAAATGGCGCCTGCGAAACAAGTGGAATTCAATTGTTGTCTAGTGGTTTGTTTATTTTGTATCTAGTGGCGGTTTATACTGAGTAGTAATAGCGGTTTGAACAGATAAGACGGGAAAAACTAACGAAAGCTTGATTAGAAGCTTTACCAGGAAAAGTTGATCTAACAACTCAATAAAACTCAGTTAACAAGTTAGGAAGGTTACAGTGATGTTTTTTATCGCGGTTTTATACAACTTTTCGCCGGTTTAAGTGAGCGTGACTTTTGGGAAAGGCCTTAAGTAGTTTTTTCTGGAAAGTTTCATTTTGAAATAAATACAATATAGAGCTAGACACGTAATATAACAACGCACGCAAAACGGAGGTCAAGCTCACTGTCGAGACAAGCCTGCACACGCGATCATAAAACACGCGCATGTATAACATAAAGAGACATTCTTCTTGGAGTAAAATCAAATTTGTTTGATAATATCGCGAAATATAGGTTCTTTATTAGCCTAAAAGGTTCGAATGAAAGAAAAATTAACCTTAAAGACATTACGTGAGAACAGATGGGTTGTCTGAGGGCGTGAAATGTTTGACACTACAATTGTGTGTACGTACACAACACAGGCACCCTTAAAAGGCTAAATGCTCGGAAGTTGAAATATTTTAATTTAATTAACTGAATTACACCTGACTTGGGGCTAGGCTGGGGCCAAACTGCATACGAATTTTTTCTATCTGAAATTGGCAATTAAAACTGAAAAATTAAAATGATGCTTTACTGTTTTGCATCCCACTCAATTTTCATTCAGTTAAATTCTCGACAACAAAACGTCCTGTAGGAATGACGTATGAAGACTCAATAACATGTTTTTCAGTTTGGATGTGTCCTGTTTGAAAGTACCTTAACCTGGTCATTTTAGGGTAAATTCATCATTTAGTAAAAAAAATGGGTGCTCAAGTATTAAGATTTATCACATTTTATTGTTTAAAACACGAACTAAATGGAACAATTTTCCACAAACGACCGACTACGACTGTGAGTTTCAGTTGTACAATTCTTAAGTTGGGATTATGTTGACCGTTTTTCACTATCACGGCTTCTACGTAGTTTTCTTGTTAATATGGACAGGTTATTCCCTTTGTCTTCCTCCATATTTGATACTTTTGACGAGAAGGAATCATCTCTTAACACACGAACCAAATGAATTGGGAGACGTTGAAGAATTGACCCCAAAATTGGCAAATCATGTAAACGTGCCGGAAAAAATGGGAAAACTTTTCTTCATTGCGCAGCCAATTTGCGGTTAACAAAAAACCGTCTTGTCTTCTTTAAATGTTGTCAAGTTTGGTCCAAAGCACGTATAGAAAATGTGTTTGCTGGAGGCCAAAAAGACAACCGATTATCTCTGTCCTAACTGAGTTCAGAGTAGTTCCAGCAGGATTTTGCCAAGAATTGACACAGGTTTATTGTTCTGAAGCCACCAACAAAACGTGAAACTATGCTATAGAGTAACCCCGATGTAACAGGAAAAAGTTTTGCATGCTTAACACACGTTTACATTTGGGGCCAAACATCAGTTCAAGAACCAAAACAAAGACATATTGACAAATTTGCGAGAAAAGAATTTGAAGATGCTTAGCTTGTTGTAACTCCATCAATTTGTGGAATTCAAGGAAACAGAGAGGAATGGCGTGCAAAATCTTTAACTTTGTATTTAGGGAGTTGTAATTCCACCTGAGTGACTCGACTGGGAAAAAGAGAGAAGAAGAAGAGAGAAAAGAGAACAAACTCTCTGATCTTTGTGAAAATACCTAGTGTATTCATATCAAACGTTTGGAGTTAAGCAGTGCCAACATTCCCGGCCCCACCTCGCTACCTTCGACTCTTTTGAAATACAAAGTTTCCTAACGTTCTCAGTTGTCTTTTTACAGTCAAAATCGAGTTATAGAAAAGACAGGTTTTACAATAATTGCCAGTAGGCAAGCTTCAGGCATTCCGATGGGCATATTTTATAACTTGTCGCATGCCCCCCGATTAGGGACTCACTTGACACCGTTGTCGCCATCCTCTAGCTCTCCGCCTTCACTGCAATGTTGCACGTCTAGAGAATAAGAGTATTCATTAACTCAGAAAAAACTGAGATCTTTTTTACCTGAACCCTGGATTCTGGTAGATTGATTTTCATGGCAACTTCTTCTCTCATAAAGATATCAGGATACTTTGTCTTGGAGAATAGCTCCTCCAATATTTCTAGTTGTGCTTTGGTGAAAGTTGTCCTCTCACGTCTTTGTTTTCTTGGGTAGCCTGAAAATATAGTTGCATGGAATCACGAGAAAATTCTTTGAAACTTCTTCTGCATTGGTTGGATACCTCATACAGCAATATCTCAGCCTTAGAACATCGGCATTTCGTTATCCTACTGCAAGCAGTGGAACCTTCACCAAACCAATTAAATTTGAGTTATAGGAATCGTGGACAATTCTCTAAATTTTCTTTCTCTAAATGTCCTTTCTCCTAAACTTAAATACAACAATCAGTGAAGTCTTGATATGTTAAACATTGTATAAAAATATTTACTTTGGTGCTTTCTGAATTTCAAACAATGGTATGCTCGGCTGTGATCTTTAAAGAGACCAGGTGCGATATTTTCAGAGGTATTCAGTTTGGTAAAATTGAAAGAATAAATATTTGAGTTGATCTGTTTCTTCAGCAGGCGCCCATTTATCATTTGCAATGCCAATAATAAACTGGAAATAACATTGCACTGTTTAAATTGCGGTCTCTTTATCATGTTTTTTATTGTTTTACTGATCTCACTAAGAAGAACACTGACGATATTTCCGTTGTCATTGGAAAGATAACTGTAAATGCCGTCAAATCAAAGCTACAGTCATTAACCACAGAAGCGGCCAAATGTATATTTTCAGTAATAATGTTATCATTAATGTCAGGCTTCACAGCAGCGGCTTTCCTAGCCGCAAACGAGTAGTTAGGATATTTCAACAGGAAGAATGTATCTATGCCCCTTAATGGACGCTTGTCTAAAAATACGTAGTCGTTTGAAAATCGGCCTAACTTAAATAGTTTTCGCGCCCACAAATCCTAGATGAAAATCAGGCACGTTCCACGCTGCAGCAGATTTGAACGATTTGTGACCATCTTAACAAGAATCAAACTTGATGATTATATTTATGTGCAATAGGCAAAAATCCGTTGAGACAAATACGAAACAGATGTTAACGAATCTAGTGTGATTGCCAATATTTGGGAAAAAGTACTAATTTATCTCGCGTTTTGTCCCCGGTGAGGGCTCTTAAATAGGCTTTGTCGAAGCTTGCACTCATCGAAATGCCTTTCACGAATTCTAAATCCACGCATCTGGGAGGTCTCGCTTAACTAGAAAACGCACTAAATAGACAAGAATCGAGCTAACCAATGGTGGTTTCAAAGACCTCTCGAAGTATCTAACACAGCCCGAAAATAGGAAAAAACTTCCTTCTTCTGAAAAGACTATTCTTCTGGTCACCGCGAACTCATTCGAATTGTCATAACCATAATGTGTTAGTACAATGCCGACTCTGACGAGGCATTATGCATGTGTTCTTTCATGTCTAAAAATAAAGTTGAAATCTTGACTCTTACCATAAGGTGGAGCAACCATTGGGGAAAACATGTCGGCGGTTCTTGGAGGCATGTTAAGTCCATTGACCGGGTACGGTGGATAATGGTTCAGAAAGCCCGCCATTTTGGATTCTTGGTGTAAACTAGAGAGTGAGTTGTAGGCCGCGTGCTATGGAATCAAATGAAAACACGAAATGATGAGCTCGCGGCTTAGTCGCGCGACCTTCTTTACCGGCTTGGCCCCTGAAGGCCCCCCCTGCAGATCATACCTGTCAAGGTATTAATACAAAAGACGGGACAGAAAATCCGCTTGTTAAAGGACCTTCCTGAAATTCAACATAATAAAAACAAGCCCCTGAAAGCTACACCCAACTTGCCAGATTATTTGGATCCAGGTCAAGGAAACTATGCGTGCGATTAGGTGACCAAACCTTAGCGAATTTTGCAGCCCGCCGTTCCACGCCAGTGAACGAGGCTAGCGTTTTTATTTGTCGTACATCAAAACAAGAATATTCATTGCTCTTTTTCTAATTTAAGGCTATGTGGGAGGTCGAACAATTTGCAATGGTAGCCAAAAAGGAAGCCGCATTGCTCCAAAATGAAAAATTCACATTGGATTAAGACTGTCACGATGTCACGAGAATTGAAACCATGCACGTTTTCGCGCTAGAACCCTCTTCGTGAATATTCTCAAACGGAAACATTCAAACACTTATCTATCCTGGAACATTTCCCTTCCATTAACAGCTAGCGTTAAAATAACTACAAAAGGTTCGACGGCTCTCGTGATAAAATCCCATCGTAAAAAGGGAAAAATTCAAGTTTAACTGCGGAAAAATGCCGTTAATTTTCATTGCGGAAGTCCATTCCGTGATGATGGGTTACGAAATTAGTGACATTTGTTGAAGAGGATTCCGCAAATCTATAGCACTTGAAAAGAAAATAACAAAATCTGCAAGGAGACATAATAAAACTGACACGGTCTAGTTTTTGTTATTAATTACGAGAACCAATAGGAGCCATTGAGTTAATTAATAAGTATGATTTTTGCTCCAATGAAGTCATTGAAATAAGCGAGAACAAAAGTATAATGATTGTTAACAATTGTCGCAGCGAATCACCTAGAAAGACTGCTTAGAACTCACTCGCACACAATCTATTAAGTTTTAAAACCGTTCTGATATATCCAGTTTAAAAGAAGTCGTATTGTTTAAGAAACGAAAAAGCCAATTGCGCTATCACGCTTTCGTTCTGTCGTTTAGCATCTAGTTAACGCACCGCTGACGTTAGTTAATTGGAAAACACGTCATCAGTCGTATTGTGAAGGAATTCTGTTGACGCCGATCTGAGCAGAGATCTATAGAATAATTTCATTTCATTGTCCACGAACTTTTCAACCTTTTTGAGCTAAGAAAAACCTCAGAACTTCAGAACATCAAAGTGGTTGAAAGTAGTTAATACGTTAAAGAGCTCTTTCCGTCCAAACGATGACAAAAAGTTAATCAGCAGTTACTTTTTTTTCTTTTTGGCTTGGAATTTATTCAAGTAGAATATGAGACAGAGATTTTTTTTTTCATAGCTTTGAAAAGATACCCAACCGATTGCAAGTCAAACAATCCTGAAAATCGTGTTACGAACAAACAACAAATCATGCACATCAATGATTTTGTCCGACAGAAGGTCACAAGATTTATAGGCTTTCGTGTTTGTTTTACCCTAAGAAAAAAGGTAAAGAGACATAGAGGAGTCATATAGTATTTTCTTAATTCAATGATCTGATATGGCGATTAAGCCGACCCAGGTGAAACTTCAGATCGACCCTATCCCACCCACAAAAACTTGACTGAGCTACTGCAGTCCCCGATATTACAGTAAAAGCCGGGAACCTTACAATTACTGAACTCGGGTCCAAACTTTCTGTGAAGACATTTCTTTTGGCTGAGGATTAACTTAATTTCACTAGCTATTTTTCTGCTAGTAAATAGGAAATACAGGTCAATAAAGACCAGACGATCAGGATGAGGAATCAATTCTTTGATGCATGCGAGTGTTTCGTGATGAAGAAGTCGTTGGATGGAAGTAATAATTGGAAATGAAAGGTCGTAATTCAAAATCTCGCTTAAAACACGTGTGGAGAATCAGTTTACAAGATTAATTAATCACCAAACTCGTTGTAAGAGCGAGTTGAAAAAGTGTAAGCACTGCGGATATGTTGTCGCGTTCTGATCCGCGAGAAGATAATAAAACAGACCTGGTACTTACTTTTGTCGTTAATTTACGAAAGGAAACCGCAGAGTCGTAGATATTGAAAGATTGCGATTGATAGCCTTGTTTCACGACGAGTGAGTTGTAGCTAATGACTAAACAGAAGGGTGAGTGCACTGAAAAACACTGAGTACTCACTAATTGAACAGCTCGCGTTTCCTTGAGGAAAGAATTGAGAACACATTTGGAAAAGTAAGAACTCGGGATGGGCAGGCATCCGTCTTGTGTCTCATACACAGAAAAGGACATTGCTTCTTTCTTTGATGTCCTTTGTCACAACTTGCTCGTCATGCAATAAAGCCAATGGCTTCCTGATTCGAGACATTGCTAGTGACTCCTTATGGCCGTTAAGTTGAAAGAATAACCTCCTTTAATTTAATTTTTCAAAGAATAGGACGCATGTTCCATGGATTCGCGCGCACTAATCCAGTGACAACTTCAGTTTACTGAAGGCTTTAATCATTTTGTTTAACGAAAGTATTGCATGAAATGACACAAGAATGGGGCCGCCTAGCGAAAAGCTTAATTCTCAAAGACACGAAAAACGTAGTGATCCTTTTATTCCATAGTTGTATTTGCGCCACCACACAACGGCCGGCAAAAGTCAACTTTTATTATGTCACTCAAGATGGATGGATTCGTATCTATCCCGAATTCAAAAGATTTTCAATTAGAACCAAAGGTGAACTAATTAGCGATTTAATTTTAAGACTGTTAGGTTTTTGGGCCTTGCTTATAAGCTCAGGCTATTGGAAAAAGCGGGCAGTCTGTAACACGCCACCCTTGGTAAACAAAGAGAACGACTGCCTCATCGGTTTAACACTCAAACTCTCGGCACCAAGTCAAAGTTTTGTTTTACTTGAAACAGTTGTCTCTTTTTTCTGAATTTAACGACATGTCACGGAGGCAAAGATCTTTTAGTTAGTGGGTCTGGAATTTTAAAACAAGAAAATGTCAGCTTCTTCCTTTTATATCGCTTCCCAGACATAACATCTAGATCTGCTGTCTTTTAAATGCTTATCTTGGTGGGTTCGAGTGAAGCTTCTCGACTTTTCATGAGTGAGTGGGTTGCTCGGTTTTATTCAATCGTATAAATTGTTTCTACAGATCAGACAAAGCTGACAATAAAGCCATTCTTTTTTGAACACCCCCTCTCAACCCCCAGTTCCTTTGTTAACCAATTAAGAAAAAGGTTCTGCGCCAAATGTGCCGTTAGAGCCTATTATTTAGGTCAGTTGTTTGTAATCAAGATATTGAAACGTTTTTCTCAAAGATCGTGAAAGAACTTAAACCATTCATCACGGATGGGGCAAAAGGTTGGCCAAAGTTGTGGCCAAAAATTTTAAACCCTAATTTAATTCGCCTGTTTCATTTTATAACAAACGTAATGCTAAAAGACAAAGTAAGATATAACACTGAATCTTTAATCAAAAAATTTACTTTCATTTTCAACAAAAAAGAATGCGTTTTATTGAAAAATTCGTAGTAAAGCAAAATTCAAATTAAGTCGCCTGTTGTGGCTTTTCTCAAATGAAAGGCTGATATTCTACAGAATAAAGTGTTATTATACTCAAGCACAAGAGAGTGATTCAGTCAACCTTGAAAAAATTAAAAAAAAAAAGGCTTTCGCTAAGCTGAGATTTTGAGATTGTACTCTAAAGTTTCTTGGCAAAAGAGTATTAGATTGGAATAAAACCGAATACTCAGTGACATTTTATTGGCACTACTTCAATCAATTTTTAAATCCTAAAATTCAATTTGCTTTTCCCCCGAACACGGACATTTTTTGCGCATTGCAAAATTGAACACTCGAATCTTCGTTTTGTACCCTCGTGAGTGACGAATTCATGCACGAACATTTGCTTTGTTCGCCAAGTTTCCGGATTAGGATTTACGCTGTGGTTTTTCGATCAATTTCAGGCACACAACGTGGAACTAAGCGAGAGCAGGGCGACACGATCATGGAGTAGCTCAATGCAAACGTTGACAAAAAGAAAACAATTTCTTATTTCATTGGCTTCCGTTAGAAACCACATGGTGAGGGGTACTCCAGGACTCCCGCTTGGAATTCAAACATTTATTTAGAAAACCCTCCCGCTGCGCGTCAGCAGAACATTATTTTGTTCTTTTGAGTGGAATCCCCGTTTCATCTTAGTCCAAATGTTTGTCTGTTCACGCATTTTTGTGTTCAGTCAGTGAAGACCTACATGAACAAGAAAACAGTTGCGCCATTAGTAAGTATCTAATTTACGTTCGTGATCTATAAACAGTCTTATATAAACAGTACTCCAAACTGTGTTTCCTTTGGTCTCAATGACTAAGGGATCGGTCACCCGATAAGCGATCTCAAACACCCTTTGCGTTGTTCAAATGGCCTAAGACAATTTTTACGCAATTATCTCCACACAACGTACAGATCGACACTTCGAAATACTGATTGCACCGAGTTCTTTCAGAGATAAAGATACTTTTAACTGTCCTTTATAACATGCTGATCTCGAAGTCGATATGAAGTGCAAGCAAACACAAACTTTAACACGAAACGCTCAATCTAACAGGGAACTGTAAAAACATCGACGTAAATATTGATCCAGGAAGGTCGTTAAATTCGTACAAAGCTTGTTGCTTTTTTGTAATTTCTCGGGTCATAGCAGAGATCAAGACAGGTAAGCCCCATAGCACATGTCTGTTGTAGGTCGTCCTGTCTCTTTTAATACTAATCTTAAAAGGTTGTCTGTCTATTAACCGCGAAACAGTTGACCATCTGTGTGGGAAACTCACCTCTTGTGTGAGTTCTCAGACTCTGCGGTTGACAAGTGGGAAATATTTCTGAGTGAAAACACAACGAGAACCGTTTGACAAGTGCTGTAATGACTACAACGTGAAGGCAGATATATCGATACAAGCGCTTTGCGGGATTTCGTGGATTCTTATTATCGGAATAATTGGTTTTTGAAAGCGTTTGGTGATCTTTCTTTCACCTCGAAGGATTATTTCTTTTCTATCCTATTATTAAAGGGCCTAAAGGAATAGCTGTTTCCAAATACGACAACTTATAAAGGCAATGTCGCCTTATTGGTGTGCAATGCAATTTTCCTATCAAGCTACAGTAACTAAAATCATCGGGAACAAAGAGTTTATTGTTGGCTTTTTCTTCGCAATCCTTGGGGCGGTGTTTAACACAGCATGTTGTTGTGTTGATGAATACGACACGGTCATAAGCCTCTGTAAATTGTCCTGGATTCCGTGCTCGTCTAGCTGAAGAACTTGTCCCTCCCACAAGCTGATAAACAGGCAGGTAAAATTCGACTTAGCTAGAAAATACGCTCAGTGCTAAATCTCGGTCGAGAAGTACTTAGCACGTTTTTCGTAAGGAAGTGATTTCGCTCGACTTTCCGGGCATCAATGGTCGGGTCATTAACTACGGCTCTGACAACCTCTGCCTACAATTTAGTCGCGTTGACTTAAAGGTTAAAATTATTCTGCCTTCTAAGTAACACATATCTAAACCAGAAACAGAGCTGTGTAATCCAAGCACGGATTTAATAAAGACTAACGGGAGCTGCTTGTCAAATGGCGGAACGAAATCAGTCGAGATGCTCTGATTAGTATGACTGTCTGCTGCGCTTTCGTTTTGCAATGTTGCTGTTTCACTGGCTTTTAATAGCTTTAGTAGCTTATTTTTTAACCCTGTTTAATACAGTAATGAAAAATATTTAAAGATGTTCTGAAAACAAGAATGGCGTATAGATGGAGCATGGATTAAATTGAGAAGTCAAGATTACTCTACCACGGTAGAATAAAACATGGCGGGGGCAGATGAAGATGCGATTGTCACTTACCAGTTGCGATTCGCACTAGTAATTTCGTTTCTTGAACTGGCCGAGAGGTATACTCACAGAGCAAACCAGAACTTGTGCTCTTAGCTCTAACTGAAGACTGTGTAGAAATCCTTTCGGTCAGTGCTGGAATGAAAACAAAAACGGAATGAGCAGCGATGAGTGTGTTACCATCATGTGCGAGGCTCCCCGCAGAAAAAGGTTAATATAACATTAACATCGTTAGAGATCCTCGGCAAGAGATTTCCTGCGCTATGCCCAACGTTGTGACTTCTGGAGTAACTTTTACCTCTCAAAGCTGTGATGAGTCAAAATAAAGTACAATCCCCTTTTCTGTCTTCCCTCAATCAGTTCTAAAGTGATTGTCTTGTAGCTTCCATTACCCTTTGCCTCTTATAATTGTTTTTATCCTTGTATATTAAACTTGGAAGGGCATGACAAGATAGAGTTTTGTTATTTTAATCACGAGAGGCGGGGTACATTTCCAGATGCTGCGGCGCGAATATTTTGCGGCAATGTTCTAAACCTCTTCAAAAGGCAACTGTTATTAAAATCGCGTTCAATAAATCCAAATTGTCCATAGTGTTTATTTCCACAACATTTTGCGAAGGATCTCATCAATTCTAATTTGCAGCACTTTAGCAAAGTAATAAACTAAAAAGGGAATGTTTTGGCAATTATCTCATTCAGGTCTATTTGCATTCAAAAGAGAACATAGCTGGCGCTTTGGGCGCCCTTCAAAGAACTTGAACCAAAACCAAAACCCCTTGAACTAAATAACGATCTTAGAGCCACATTAACTCACACTGATACAATAGCATTCGTTTCAATTGTGCCAATATTCAACGAAATCGACTATTTTCCTGCTCTTGAGAGCAATTCTGAATTGTATTGATCACCGTAAAACAAAAGCTTACATCACTCGAAGTTCGTCATTCGGCCTTTCAAGATTCCGACTCTCGGTGGAAGAGAAGTAATTAGTTGTAATTAACAAGATCGATTTCACTGGTTGAAAGGAAACATTAACTAAAACGTTTGTTCTACCACAGGTCATGACTCTGCTATCAATAATAAATTTCAATATTTATATTTGCTACTCCATTATAGTTAAACATTGGCTCCGACTCTCACAATCGACGCAATTGACTTCTGATCTCTGAAATTTTTGTTTAAATTTGATAATTGAAAATTTCTTTTCTTAGGCAGATAATTTTCAATATTTCACTTCAGCTTTTCCTTTGTTTCTTCTGGGGTTGATAATTTTCAATATTTTACTTCTGTTGACCGTTAAAAGCGTTCGATCTTTCGCGTACTTTTTTCTTCGACGCCTTTTCTTTGAAGAAGATAAACACAGCTCAGTGTGTTGTGTATATTAATTTTTGGCGCCCAACTCTTTTGAGATGACACTGTTTTGAAATTTCTTGCAATAAAAATTGACAGGAGGTTCATAAAATCTGAAGTGAAATCGGAGGGATTAAACCTTGCTGTCCTCGCGAATTGTACCACTAAGGGTCTCGCCGGAAATTAAATCAAATCCGAATTTTATTAGTTCCTCGCTTCGTTTGCTCGCTTGGTTCTTTTACTAGAGCAACCTAAGAACTAGTTAACACAATTCGTAATGTAAAGGCAACAGCCATAGACATCGAATACAAGATGCTCACACTAATTATCGACATACCGACTATATAACTAAAACAAAGTCATGACAATTCATATCGTTTGCGAATCCAATAAATTTTGTTTTTATAAACATGATCATTCTGATAAAAGCAAAAAACAGTTTTTACCATATCTGCCTTTGTGCGGAGCGATCTCAGTTTCTATTGTCGTGTAACGGTTAGCTATTGGTTTGCCTAGATATTAAAGCTGTACTCGAGAAGAATCTTTTCGGAAATCCCTTCCTACAAGTCAGTGAAAGACAGCGCCTCTCACCGGAAAGAAGGCCGAGTCGTATATAAATTGCAATCCAACCAAGATCGACCATTGACAGAAATGGAAACTTCTACATATCAATTAACCCTCGCTAATTTTGGCGATGTTCTGTCATCGCGGTAAATTTTCATAAACGGATCAACGTCTTAAACCTTCGCCCGTGATAATTGCAGTGGTATTTTGAAGAGTAAAGCAGCGACCGCTTTTCGGAAGACGAAATAAAATTAGTAAGGTCTTTATTAGTTCTTACACGCGTACTTTGCAACTCTTATAAACAACCTGAAAATGAAATTCCCTCGAAATTTTTCTTGCAAAAAAACCTAGCGTGCACGAAAATAACTTCATTAATTAAAATATACACAGGACTCTACCGCGACTCCTAAAATTGTAGGCTTACCTTTATATTCAAACTCTGTGTAGGTTTCTGTTGACCGTTATTTACTGACACAAACACAGGAAATTTTAAACAAACCAGCGTTGAATACAACCGTAATGTGCACAGCAGTCAATATCAACCGGAGTTGTCAACCAAATAAAAGTACCTCGAATATCTTCCTTGCTCTCGTGATATGTACGTGATTTATATTCCAGCCCTTATGGACTTAAAGGTCAATACGACTACCACACCAGTACTCTGTCAATAGGCATATTTTTACTTGGGACACGCAAGGGCATTTCTGGAAAATGCTCATTTCGCCAGACAGATTTAACCTCAATTTAACAACAATATACAAAAGAGGACTTACTTTGAGATTTTGGATTTTTTCCAACTCAGAGAAGTTGAAAAGACGGTGGTTTGGCGATAAAAGCCGTGACACAAACGTATATTCAGGGAGAGTTATTTTCCACAAAGTTCCGGCTTAGGGGGTGAAAGATTAAGGCATTTTTGAGAGTAGAATTACGCGTTTGGCATTTAAACGCCTCGCATCATTGCTCTAAAATCTGACAAGGCTCAAAATTGTGAGCGACGCAAACCAGCAGAGCTAACTAGAGCAAGAGCATGTAACCAAGACACGTCATGGAGTCTGATGCACTGGTTTTCGCTGGTACTATCGCCTCAGTTCAACGCTTACAAAACTTATGTAAATCATCAGTTGACGGCCAGGTCGAAAACACACGTACAGGAGGGGTCGTTTTAAAAACTTCACTTGAGACGAATGGATCCAGCCCTGAAAAGCTTAAATTTTCTAATTTTGGAGTTTGTAACAATGCTCCTAAACTTTGAAGGGCCGCAAGTTTCAGAACATCATGTGTTTTGAAAGAAACGTCATGTCAAACGCGTCTCATCAGCTGCACACAATGCGTATTCCACCCTTAAGTATATACGGATTAGTTGAGCTTACAGACGCGCTAAACCAGCTTTCGACATAATTCTCGCACTATGAGTAGCATCATTGCGTGTTTGCAAGAAGCTTTTTTGAGCCTTATAGGACATAAGAAACTAGATTAGCCGGCTACAGTGAGACTATTTAACTCAAATCGTCGCCGATTCTTCCCTCACCTTTTTGCAGCAAAGGTAAATAACATTTTGAAGCAGCCCTGTCGCATAAAGTTTAAAAAAATACATGCTTCATCATAAGGCTTGTTAACAGGACGAAATGTGTTACTTAATATAGACCTGATAAAAGTTCTTTGCACCATGTTTTAATTTCCTCGATGTTTAGTCTCAACCATTGAACTCCTAAGAGTACAGCAGGAGATCAGTAGAAATTGGCCAAATTGTGTAAAATTTCCATTTGGTTAAAACTGAAAACAAACACCACATAAAAGCACTGTTCTACAGCTTTCATTTGAATGTTCATACTTCCTAACAAATTTAATCGCGGGACTCAAAACTTAGTCCACATTCTGATGTGATTGAGGGTGTCATTTTGGCTCTGGACGGGAAATGTTAAGCCTTCAATTTCTGTAGATATAACGTGAAATGGAAACACTGCTACATACGTGCAATCACTGTTTACAAATAAACCCTTAGATGTGTTAAACTTTCTGCGACAGCACGATAGAAAAAATTGTTTTACCCACTTCTAGTGCCATTTCCTGGCTTAGCGCTTTTTTTAGTAAGCCATTCTTGTTATCGGCGGTCAAGAGGAAACAGGTTTGATAATTTTGGGCTTACTGCTGGGTTGGAAAAATGCCGCATTATAAACATTAATAAAAATAAGCATTTACACATTTCTTGGAAAAGATAGAGTTAAAAATACATGCATATCAAGTCGAAATTCGACCGAGTGAAAGACTTATGTTTTTTAAAGTAATCAGGTCGTTTCGTGAGTAAACTATCTATTTCAGGAGAGTAAGTTTGCGTGTTTCAAGCATTCCAGAATTTAATCACTACAGACTGTGGTCCGTCTGGTATTGTACGCTCTCGAATCCAAGAGCTTGATTCCATGCAGGCAAACAAAATAGTATTAGGAGGTCGAGCATCTCTTTGTTGCTATAACTGACACGTGGGTTAAGCTGAAATGGTAAAAGATTTCAAAGTCTTTTAGATACTCACTTGAGATTTTTCCACAAGATAGACTGGAAGACCATTGAGTGAGGAGAAAGTGGTCTCTCGTTCGATGAACCTTCTATCCTTCGTGCACATGTTTTAATTGTGGGAAATCTCGACCGCACACTTCAAACACATTTAATGCACACGCGGGGCACGCAAAAATCTATTTTATAAACCTACACAGAGTGCTCATTAGAAAAATGAAAGAGAAAAACGTGCCCAGAGTACGACAAGTGCTCGTTTCTGAGCGAAGAACAGGACCTCTAAGTAACACGTGCAGACGAGAATATCAACTTTGAATACGAGTATACTTGTTCAATGTATTTGCAGTTTGGTAATTTGTACATTTAAATTACAAGAGCTGGCTTTAGAGTCTATGTAGTCGACTGGTGATGGAATTAAAGTTGGTGCGGAAAGATTTTCTATTTGCGAGACTGGCAAAGCTTGTACAGTTTTCCATTGCCGCACCTGACTTGGTGCGGGTTCTCAGGTTTCTATCCCCAACTACCGACGAAAACGTTTGAGAAGTTTTTCCAGTGTTTTATTCTTAGACAACATGGTATATCATGATTATAAGCAAATAATCAGCAGAACACCTTTGGATTCAATGCAACCGTTATCCACTCTGTTAAGAAGTTGACATTCTCTAAAGAAAGAGACGGTTATCCGCTCAACGACTGAAAAAAACCCAATGTCAAAATTCAATCGCTTTTCAATGACCACACGTGTTATCGACTCTAGACAGGAAGAAAATTCCGTATTGTTTCAATGCTTAAGTGATTTATAACTTTCACTAAATATTATAACCGGAGTCATTCAACGGTTTCACCAAGCATCAGTTATTACCTGCTATCCGAGGAAACGAACTAAACATAAATCAACAAAATTAATCAGCATTTAGACCCTCGTAGTTGGGAATCAGTCATTTTTTTTTTCTTACTAAAGCGTCGTCTCTGAAGAGTTCTCGAGACTTAACTTTATTTAGATTTACAAAGCTATGATCTAACTAGCGAATTTAATCACAATCGACTAGGTGACTGACTTGCTTTAAATCTTGATTTCAGTGAAATACGTCTAAGCCTGGTAGATTCGAATTTCGCATTGCCTGTGGGCTTTATATAATGCCATGAAAATATATCGCGTCAAGAGACGCGTCCCATCCCATGTATGGTATGAATAAAATACAAATAACGCTTTGTTAACTTAATGTTGAATACAAAAATTGAGTACCTTGCTTCTCCGAATCTCTTTGGCCTTTGAATTCAACTGAGCGAGTTTTAAACTTCTTCTGATAATTAAGTGTTTTGACTTCAATTTATCAGTCAACAACTGACTAAACGGCTCGTTTTGTAAATTTATGCGACGAGTTTTTTAGCACTTCCTTATCGGAAAGCCGTGAAATATTTGTCATAAATTAGCCCTGGAGGCCGCACGGAGCTTCAAAGACAATCTGTTCGGCCATAAAGTCGTAAGATTATTAAACAGAGGACGGCTAATGGTTTCGGGCCATGCTGCTTTTGACAAAAAAGACGACAGGAATAACTCATCATTCTATAGTAATCTTTTGTTTCGGGTAATTTGTCAGTGTAAAGTGAGTTTATAGAGGAAAAGAAGGAAAACAAATGTGTAAAACGTTATCATCCTTTGTGAATCGAGTACGTGCCAAAAACAACGATTTTTCTTTTAGATGAAAAAACAACATAAAACTTCGATATTATTCGGAAAGATGATTTTGCAGAGTCAGTGAAGAGAGTTTTATTCAATCCTTCTCTTGGATTATGGATTATTGAATGAAACTGCTGATCCATGGGGCAAAGGGGGTTTTAGACGAAAAGGAAGAATAAAATATATTCCTTTTGATGTATATGATAAAAATGGTAGCTTTTGGTATTTCCTAGAAGTAACACGTTTCACAAAAAAGCGAAGGAATACTCTAAGGCAAACATTTCGCTATCTCAGCCTTGTAAACGATATTTTAAATAACCACGAATGTGTTTAAATCTCTTCCAAAATGTTTACTTCACACACAGCATAGAAGTCAAAGGCAAGACATTTGAATAAACTATGAACCCCTGTTGTACATCTTCTTGTGAAGCAAAATGCATCGTTGTTTTCACTTAAAAAAACGCGAAAAGAAAAAGAAAAAAAAGGAAGAAAATTTACCTCCTTGAATCGATTAATTAAATTTAAAAATTATTTGAATAATGCCCTGTTTAGTTAAAGATCGCCTTTGTACTAAAAACCTGACGTTTCTGTACAGGGAGTCTTGTCCAAACGCTGACTGTAAATTTGCATTATAAAGGCAGAGACAAGAGCCTACTTGTTTAACCTCGAAAATTTCTCCGCGCTTCGATTGCATCTCGGAATATTCTTAGAAAAGGCGTATATCTTGTTTGTTTAACGTTTCGTTTTATATTTCGCGCGCAGATTGACGCACAGTCCCATTCTACGTTGGCAAGCGAAAAACAGCAAGAAAATATAGAGACCTTAGTAGAGAACGTTCGCCAAAGATAACTGTTTAGTAAAAGTTTTTGAAAGTAGGTCGAGGCTTGCGAAAATATACCGAGGATGGCGATTGTCAAAGCTCACCGACAATTAGTCTTTGGATGAGTGGACCAGTGAACCTTGTCGGAACTTTGAAATATTCTTTGAAATGAAAATTAGGCCGATTCTTCAGATGCTTTGGCCAATTTGGAAAAGCTTGCCGCAAGCCTGAGATAATGAATTTTTCATCATGCAGACCAAGGTTTGTAACGCGGCAAACGGGGCGGCTTTGAATTGCAAGATAAAACCGCCATAACATCGAAAAATAAATTAAATTGCTTTGAATAAGTTACGGCGGAGAGAATAAATTCAGTTTGTCTCTATTCCTTCTCAGTTAGGTCAGACACAAAAGAGATATTCGTCGAAATCAGTCACCATTCCCTTAGATACGTGTTTTGTCCAAGTTTCAGCGACAGTTTCTCAATTCCTGGCGTATAATTCAAGGCCATGCAATAAATGTATCTGTATGATCTCGGCTTGTTTCCTTCAATGAACTTTCAATCATTGCTACTTTGACTTCGTATATATATTGACCTGCAGACGGACCAGTTGAAAATATAAATATCATATCGGCCCAGAGAACTTTAAAACCCTGTTGTTTACTCGCTGCAGTTGTTGTGTACAAAGCTGCAACCGATTTTGCAGCATGACTCACTAATTATACCGTACTGGGTTAAAAAATGTCCCGCGAACCCAGTGTTTGCATGGTTTGGCCTTAATTATTAAATATTTTGTCTTTCACTACCTTCTAGTCTCTTATTTGAAGAATAATTACAATTTATACAAAGAAAACTGGCCAGAATTGGTATAAAACATGCATTTTCAGCTCACTTGTGTCTCTTATGGAGGGATGAAACTTTTTAATTAAATTTCTGTCAATTTGGCGTGACCTTATGAGACGGTATACATATTGGTCGGGCCATTCAAGGCAGGAATATACAGGGTTTATCCTTCGCGTGCTCCTGCCTAAACTGTGCTTTATAATTGTCGGCTCGAGGGCGTATAATCTCATTACCAAGCCTGTAAGCATCAAATAGAATACACCTGTGAAAACAATACCTCCGATTCCACACACCAACGAATCACAACGGCCATGGCATTCTTCAACATGCTGTTTGAGATCCAAACCTTCGAACAAGCGAATTTAATATCGTGTCTTCTTACTCGCGCGAAAGAAGACGGAAATTACTTTCAACGAAGCGGTTAGACTAGAATTTAAGTAGGGTCTGCATCAAGCAAGGGTGTGTTTATTTTACGAAGTGTCTAAGACGCAGTAAAGCGCTTAGATATCAATGCTCACTCGGCAGGATTACAGAAGTGGATTCGTGTTGTTTTGTTGCCTTTAGGTAAACATTTAAACGGCAGTTGTGCAAACTTTGAGTTGAACATTCCAACAAACTACACCGTTAGGTTGTTTTTGAAACGGAATACACATTT
>Ga0126338_10000230_pt1 | contig 26343 bp, 17 predicted proteins | sample OrbCmetagenome_2_FD_92529 | JGI IMG/M metagenome (GOLD analysis project Ga0126338, IMG submission 92529) | Coral microbial communities from Petempiche,Puerto Morelos, Mexico - Orbicella C C metagenome | ecosystem: Host-associated > Invertebrates > Cnidaria > Coral | place: Petempiche,Puerto... | reverse complement strand
TGACCAGAATTTTGGCGGGAGTCTTTGCATATTTACCTTTTTTCATTTCCCAGATTCTGGAGTTTATCTATTGACCGGTTTTGATTTTTATTTTGATCTATTTTGAATTGCGTGACACTGAAAACCAGCAATAGATCAACAGGGCAAAAAGCTTGAAAGAAAGGTTTATCGAGAAAAAAAAGTACGTGGCGAATGTTAGCAATTTAAAAATTCTTAGCTGTGAACATTCTATATTTTGTTTTGGTTAAACTGCTTGGGAATTTCATACATTTGAGACAAAAAGTACTTCGCTTTTTGGCACCGGATTTGTTACTCCATAGGAACTTGTGACGTCACTCTAGACTTCGAAAACCACCGGAAGCAATCATTTCAACACGAGAAATGGCGAAAAGATTTGCACGTTCGTACGTATGCTGATAACTTTGGGCCACGGTCCAAAGAGCTGGAGAGAGTGACCCTTAGCTAATGGCTTTTAATTTGTTTTGATACACGTGTGGAAAGCATAAAAGAACACTGTTCTGTTTGTTCTGGATACAAATCGTATCTTTCCATCATTTGTCCAGTTTCCGGCTTGCGCGCCATGCAGTCGAACTTCCTGTGACGTCATCTGTAATGTTATCGGGCATTTCGGATTACGTGATAGAGTATCAAAACAAAGAAAAAAGATGTTATTGTCTAAGTCATTTACAAGTTCATTCAGCTTTGTAAAAACCTAACATTCAATGGAAAAAGACTTTGTATTTTCTAGCACTGGGTAATTTTTTTTTTACGCTGAAGTTACAGAAACTGCATTGCAGATAAAAATGCCTAGACACGTGATACAACAGAGAAGAGAGGATGTTCGGTTTAATAGCAGAGGGATCGGAGGGTTGGGGGGTAAAGGGAGGAGGATGGCTGCAGTGGTCTGTAAAGGGACAGAGAGGGGCGGAGCGACTGATACTAGTGCCCTTTCCTCACTACCCCCCGTCCCGTAAAATGAAACTGCTTTAACCCATCGACACTCCGGATCGCAAGGTTTGTGCGATCTATAGTCTCTACTATAATTCCTTGCATTACGACGTTACCTTTACGGAAAGACTGGCATACAGCTGTTTAGACTTATCGAATGAATATTTAAAAAAAGGCATTTCAGAATCTATCGTTACGGTCAATTTCGATTTGTCTGTTAATGTGGCCTGTAGTTATCAAGTTCGCGGACCGACGCGTGTCCATGTCGCGGTTTTGGGTGGTACAGAAAAATTACACGCGAAAGGATTTTTAAGAACCCCAGTCTGAAAGGCACAAGAAGCTATTGATGTGGGTATAGCTTAGACAAAATTATTTCTTAACAACTAATCTTTTGACTTTCGACTTACGCTGAAACTGGCTATACTGCGAGTACCGTGGTCCCTCTTTCGCTTAGTCCGTCAAGCGTGACCGTAGATGCATGGTTTTCTTTCGCGTCACGCACGACGGATTTAGCACTCGTAGGCTAGCTTAAAACGCGCCCTAAGAGATACCAGAATGCGGAGCAACTGAAAAATAGATATATGTAACACTATGAGCGGTCAAAAAAAAAAACTAGAATTTCAACTCTAATTAATGGTACGACGAACTGGTGTGTAAAGAAAGTTCCCTCCCCCTTACCCTTCTGTGGAAATTGGCACTGTGAAAGAACAATCCAAGTGTAGGAAAAATCGAGACGAGAGCCAAAAGTTTATTAAGGTTTTTCCTGTTTATTTCCGCTCTTGCTTCGACCGAAGTTAAGCAGAGTTGAGAAAGGTCATCTGAGGAGGAGCTGGAGGAGGCAACTGATTGCTATCTTGGGGTGTTCATGGTCTTGAATGGTATTAAAGAGACTGATCATGAAGCGAGCAGAAAATTTAAGGCGAATTGTTACTGAATTTTCGTGAGGCAGACGGTAAACCAAACCATCCAAGGAACTGGAACCCTGACAGCCATTAGACGTGACAGAATGGTAAGATCGGAAATCATAATTTTGTAAACCTTCCTTTGGTGTTCACTCAAACTGCACAGACTATAGGAAACGCTAAAAAAGCTTTGCCTTGAGGCGCTGAAAAGTTTTATTACAAAAATAAGGAAGATTTTTTCAAAAGCTGTCATCGATTCGGCGAGGTAGTGCCTTGCGGTGCGTACGTGCGGTTACAGCTTGCGGTTTCCTGGATATCAAATTAGGCCGGTTATCAGTTTTGAAGCAAATTCGATGGAGGGTGTTGAATCGATAGCCTCGTGTTTTGGTTTTTTCCTTTTTCAGACACGAGTATCTTGGAAGACTTTCGTGAATATTGACCCGTCTATCGTCAGCTTCTTAACTCAGTGATTTCGTTAAAGCATTTTGCGTCATCTAAGGCGATTCCGTGCAATTCTGCTGTCACCTTTTTTCACCTTTAGCAACTTCCACCGGAAACAACCCATAATGAATTGTTTCATTGGTAGATTTGCCAGTTTCATGTCCCCCGCTATCATTCTGCGAGTCGCAGTCAAAGAGCTTACACGCTTGCTCCCCTACAACCTCGCTGTGATTTTTAAAATGAGTGTTTTGCTGCATTTCATGGTGTTGATTTGTCTCACAGTGACCTATTCCGTAGTATCTGAAGGTAAGAGGCTTACCAGAACTTACTAGAATAATTAACAGCAGTATTAGGATAAATTCTGGCAAGGCCGTGCCTCTTGATAAAAAAACTAACAACAACAGCAACAACAGAGGACCTTTTTTCCATAAAAGCTTAATTAAGAATTTGTATCGAATGAAATTGCTCTAAGGTACAGCAGTGAATGCCTGGAATTTTAAAGGAAAGTATGGAATGCAAGTATTGACGATTGTTTGTCATGTTATTGCCTCCGACTGGAAGTATATTAATACAGGCGTTCCTAGAAATCAAATTAACATAAAGGGAAATGTAACACAGTACAATATATGTAGTTTAAAGTTTAAATTACAAATAGGTCTTTACGCCTAAACGTTTATAAGTAACAGCAACAACTAAAAAACAGTCTGCTAAATGTGTAAAAGTTCGCGTCAAAAAGATAGGATTAGAAATCACGTTTTCAAATTCAAAAAATGGCATGTAATGAAACGGGCGATCTGAAACAGCAAAAAAATCGTTCATTTATTTTATCTTTCACCAAACCACTATTTTGACCTTTGCTTAAACTATTCCTTTCATCTCTTTTTGTCTTTGGCTAGCCTGTGTCACAGCCTCCCTCCCCGAAAAAGAAAAAAATCGGTGAGATACACAGGCTAACACAGGGCGTAAAAATTATCAAATTTTACCAAAACTCTTTACGACTTGCATGGCTCGTATGACCTATGGATCCTGCAAACTCAAACCAGACAGTAATTATTTCAGCCTCCGCGTCCGGTGTCTGGTCCACTTCTATCCAATCTCCAAAGAAAGAGCCTCCTTGTTAATCGCAGCTGGCTAACAACAAACGTCTCTCTGCTGCAATGACCGCCATAGATGCGTTACGTAACTCTTTTGTTCCATTGCGTGACAACCCGACCAACTTTTGTTTCAAAAGAATTCTGCTCTCTGACGTAAGGAGCGGAAGTAGGAAGTTATCTGCAGAGCAACGTGCCCACGAAAACTAATCTTTCCGAAGTCGCTACCCCGCGCTTGACCTCGTTGTTACCGTATGTTGACTTCCCACAAAACTGCGGTTATGTTTTAGGCTAAAATAATATTGTGTGGTGAAAGTACGACGGAATACCTCATCCACGATCACTCATTATTTACTCGGGGGCGGTCGCTGGTGGTTAGGGTACTCCCCTAATATAAGCTTTACAGGAAAATGCGGCGCTTTAGTTTGTCTACTCTGTCCAGCAGTTAGGAACATTATTCCTAGACAAAACGTTTTTAATCTTTGTCATATTCGTTTCATGAGAGGTGCGAATTCAATGAACATTGGGGTTTTGAAGCCTTTTCAAATGTGAAAGCAAACTGACGAAGTTCCTGGTAATGTCTGGTCTGAAATAGAGCTGCAATTTTGGGATTAGTGCTAAAGGAAAATCATATGTATATCTGTCTTAAATAATCTAAGGGTATCACGAATCGCGCGCATACCCAAACCCAAGTTTTCGGTGAGTGATCTTCCCCGGGATTATATATAAGTATTCATAATTTTAGCCTAGTTTCGACCACATCCAGTTTACATTCTTTGTACTGTCAGAAGTATTTATTTTATTCGTGTTGAAATGTAAATAATGAAGTAAAGATGTTCAATAAATCAATACTCAACGCCTGTCATCAAAACAGGTAACTCTTTGTCAGAACCTTTTTCACTCAAGTGTCGAAAAATAATTGATTTTGCATTAACGATTGGCTTAAAAAACTTACGCAGGTTTTTCATCCAGTGAGAAGTAAAGCCAAAACCAACTGTAGCGCACGTTTCCCCGCGGGCTTCGCGTCAGCTATATATAATTACTTTGAGTTTCGACTGGTTCACTGCCTCCTCTCTGACTGACCAGAGTGATTACTTCCGTTTTAGTTTTACGACCATATGAAACTCAATATGTATATATAAAAAAACACTTCAGGCCGGAAACATCAGTTGGCAAAGAAGCAAAAGATACGCGCAGACGACACTAGGAAAACAATGTTTTTGGCCGGTGGATATTTTTCGGGTAAAGTGCCTTTTGTTCAAGTTAAAGAATCTAACTTAGTGACTTTTGGAACACTTGCTCATCTCCTTGTTCATCTCCTCAGCAGAGAGAGCAAGATTGGTGTGGAATACCGCCTTTATGTTTTGCAAGACAAAATAAAAAAGGCAGCAGCCACTAAATTTATTGTTTGTCATAACAACATGTTCTCACTCTCTCTCAATTTTTCTTTTTTCACAATAGCAAAGATGGACCTTTCACAAGAGTTGACTCTGTACACAGGTCAAAATTTGACGTTGTCATGCCAACCAAGGGATAGTCCCAAACATCTGGTTTATTGGTACAAAGGTGCACGGAACCAAAAGGGCCTTGAAAAGCACTTTTCCACTGGGCCCTCATTTACCATCACCAAGGCAACCGTGGATGACACGGCGTTTTATTCTTGTTCTGCAGCAGAATGGGGATTCTGGGGAATAAGGCATTACATTCTGGTCAACGTCATAGGTAAACGTGTTATCAATTTTAACGTATACCTCTAGAGGTGTCTGGCGTCCAAGCGATGTAGTGCGTCCGGTTATAGAGTTGGCTATCAAACTATACTAAGAATTTTGAAATTAAGTGAATTTTCGAATTTTTTGTGACCTCTAAATGCGACCATCCAAATCACCTTTTGAAAGCCATAAGTCAAAGTAACGTAAATAAAAATAAATGCTAACTCGAATAAGCCTGGATGTATTCTATATGCACGTCTGTTCTAACAAGGTACCTCGTCAATGAACGAACAAATTTGACTATCACAACGTTTGTCGATCGGTTCACAGACCCCGTGTGTGAGTCTTATGATCGCCGAGAGCCCAAACAAAATAGAATCCGTGATGCGTAGAGTGGGACGGAAAGGTGGGCGTGGGGCGGCGTGGGGAATACTGAGGCCAAATGATAGAAGGAAGACATTTTCTCTCTTACATGTTCGGCAATGATTCTCTCGCTCTTCACTCACTAAGCTGTGGAAAAAAACTTGTTTTTATCACCAACAAACCGTTCAATCACTCATTATATTATTATCGTGTTCAAGAGTCGTTCATATTTGTTTCCCTTTAGAGCCCGGAGAACCATCTTGTGCAAATGGTTGGAGTCTTAACAAGAACTCGTGCTTCATGAATTCTGCTCGCACGGTGCATGAGAGCTGGTACAGAGCTTATGACTACTGCAATAAATCCTCTGCGCGGTTAGCAAAGGTCTCCAGCGATTCTGAATCTTTGGATTTCATAAGAGACCTTGCTAAGCAAGTAAACGCATCAAGTGTTTGGATTGGCTCACGGAAAGGGGCTCACTTCAGATTACTTGGCGACAATTCTCATAATCCCCAGTCTGGAAACAGGCGCTGCGCAAAGATTGTTGAAATAAGGAGAATACTGGGAAAGTGCACAGAAAAGCTCCCCTTTATATGTGAACGAGGTGAGAGGATTACAGTTCCTTAGCTTGATTATCAGTTTAACGACTTGTTTCAACAAGTCTAGTTCTTGGCGTTATTTGAGTGTATTAAACTATACAAGTAAATATATGAAAGACCATATATTTGAACTGCGGAGAAAGACATGAAGATATGATTGATCATCGCAGTTATACACACAACTTAAGCAGTTGTGAAATTAAAGCCTGAAAAAAATTCAGGCTTGAACGGGATTCGACCCCAAAACCTCTGCGATACCGGTTCAGTGCTCTACCAACTGCTCTATCAAGCCGACTTAGTGAGAACTGGTCACATTGTGAGTTCGTAATACACCCGTAGATGGCGAAGAATACAAGTGAATATATGAAAGACCATATATTTGAAATGCGGAGAAAGATATAAAGCTATGAATCATCATCGCAGTTATACACACAACTTAGGCAATTGTGAAATTAAAGCCTGAAAAAAATTCAGGTCTGAACTATATCAAGCACTTCAGGATCAAGCCCTGTTCGACCTACTTCCGTCAATGTGGTCTCTCCTACACCTTGAAGGAGCTCAGTCACGATATGTCTTCCTTATTTAGGTCACGCATGGAATTACACTGTAAATGCAGGAAACCTAAAAGCAGTAGTTTAGTAAGAAAGAAAAACAGCAAAGGGACGATAGTAAACTATGACAGAACAAAGATAGTTAAGGATAGAGAGAAGATTAACACGGATTACAAACGAAGAACTTGAAAAGTTCAGGTATAACTTTTCAAGACGGGCAAACTGCGACGTAGCTCCTTTAATAGTGGTAACACTGCGTAGCTGAAGAGTGTTAGACGTTTTGTTTTAGCGGCGAAACAAAACATGCACCTTTGTTCTACCGCGTGCACCAAAAGAAAAAAAATTGAAATAAGAGTAGGTGGAAAAGCGAGCAGCTCCATCGATAACTTGCTCTTTACGTTTAAATCCCTCATCATGATAACCTTAAGCCTTTATTTGTTTAATATAAGGTAAAGGTAAAGTTAAACTTCATTTAGCCAGGGTGGCCCATTCAGCGACGAGGCTGATATCCAGAGGGGCCCTGGTCAATATTGTAATTTCATTTTTATAATTTAGTAACATCTAAACTTGAAGAAGGCTGGTCTGGCCAGCCGAAATATTTGTTTTAAATATAGCACGTCTTATCAGCCTTGCAGTAGTCTTTGACTTCTCATTGTTTTACTTTTCAAGTTTGGCTGATTAGATCTCCTGTGAGATCCAACGTTCAATCAAGCAGGATCCTTGTTCACGGCTTTGCAGTTTATTTAGTTTATTTGTTTAAATCGTTTTGTTTTACACGACAGTGTTACCTGATGCTCCCAAAGATGTCAGTATAGAGCATATAAACTCTACCACTGTTCGTGTTGGATGGAGCATAGCAGCGTCCGGCGATACAGTGATTGCCTACCACGTGGAACTGTCGACCTCAGATGGAAGTGTTGTGTTACGGAAATCCTCTTCAAAGGCACGATCTCTGTTACTGACACATCTGCAGCCAAACGTAGAATATAGAGTGAGGGTTCAAGCCGAGAATGATGCAGGGAATGGGTCGAGCTCGTCATATGTGTCAATCAACAGGAAGGGAGGTAAGTCGTTTACACGGACGGTTGTATCAGTTTACACGGACGGTTGTATCATCTATATGAGTTAATTCAATAATCAGTTGTTGGAAAAGCTGGCAGAGCTCAGGGTAGCTAGCCAGCACGAGTTAAGCATTATTTTGATCGTTTACTTCCCCCTCCCCCCTACGCCCCCCACACACTCCACCACACCCTGCTCCCAGGGAGACACCATTCCTTGACATCCAGTTAGGATTGGCCAGTTTGCCGAATACTGTGATTTATTCTTGGTCCATTCATCTCGTTTTCTCAAGGTTTTGAACAGCTTCATCTAAATCTTTGTGTAGACAAGCAGTCCTAACCCCATTTTCATTTCTTCACTTCAAGATTTGAACCAAACTATTTCACGCTGACGAAGTAACGTTACTCACATACAGTTAGTGGCTATCACTGGAAGTAACAGCAGTATATAACCAGTTCGCAGCATGTTAGTAACCTTCAACTCGATAGTCCCTATAAGTCTACAGTCTAAAGGTTTATAAGCTTTGTCCGAAGGCTGACACGAAAAGTAACTGCCGTAGAAAGAAGCCGAACTAGAAAGCTACTAGAAACCTTGGAACCTCCTTGGAACCCATTCACTAAGAGGGGCTGTTTCCCATCACTTTTAATTTGGATTTTGCCTTGCAGGTCTTCCTATCATTGTGACTTCCACGCAGAACGCCAAAGTAATTGCTGGCCACTCTATAACACTACAGTGTGGTCAATCACATCAAGAAATCACGTGGTACAAAGACGAAAGCGCCACTCCATTAGCACGTGGACAAGCATATTCCATTGACGTTGCTACTGCGGCAGACGAGGGCATGTATTACTGCGCGGTGGACAATGGACCTAGAGGATCAGTGAAAGTCCTTGTGATTGGTAAGTGCGCAAATTACTACAAGTAACGGTCGAAATAGCGTATAGTCGAAACGAACTGAAAATATACCCCAGTTCAAATCCTCAAACCAGTAAATATTCAGGCGGGCTCGATGAAAATTCGTGCGGATTGAAATTGAATGAGAGCACCCAAGAGTTAACGAGGTGCGTAGGAATTGGCGGTGGCAGACGAGGTTTAGGCCTCGTCAATTCTTGTTCTTTTCGACCTTGGTTTTGCATACAAATCATTTTCCATGTTTCTATCGAGTTCTAGAGTTACAAAATTAGACAGGGAGAGTACGAGAAATCCCCAGGAAATACAAGAAACTGTCTCCGCAACATTCAAGAATTCTCCGAAACGTTCCTCGCGTGCTTCTATTTCTCGGCAGGAACACAGAAAATATAATTGATTTTCCCTCCCTTAGAAACCAATAAGAGGACAATTAAGTAAAATCTATCGATTAATTCCAAAATGTTCTGTGTTTCTATCAAGTTAAATAGAAGGGCTTCTAGTCCATACTTTCGTAACATGAATGCCTAACTGACATAAAATATGTTATTCAGTTAATGCCACTTTTAATTTATTAGAGAAGCCTGTGATTAGTGATGTGAAAGGAATTCTTCTGAGACAACACGACAACGGTAAAGATACACGACAGCTTCTGTTACTTTGCGACACTGTTAACAGACATCCACCAGAGTACGTATGGAGAAAAGACAGCTCTCCGCTGGCCAAAGGAACAGACACCGTAAAAATTTCCTTGGAGGAGAACACAGCTGTTGGCGAGTACGAATGTCACGTGACAAATCTGGCCGGCAGTGCTTCAAAATCTCTTGTCATTTCTCCTGTAGCGGAACCAGGTAAGAGAGTCCATGTTTGTTTGCTATATTTATCTAAGCTGGATGTCTAAACTAGGTAAAGCGGTTTTGCTGTGGTAAGAAAACGTCGGGCTAAAATTGTTTTGAGTCCCCGATCTTTGAAAGGTGTTTCTGCAAAAATTGAAAAACCGCATTATAAAGCTTCTATGACAAGGTCATTGGCAAATGCACCACTAGTTCTATACTAGTTGCGGAACGCTTTCCAGTGGTATACGGTGCCATGGAATATCCCATGAGTCACCTGCATATTTAGAGAGGAAGCCACATGAACCTTGGCTGCTCCCTCTGATCCCACTGCTTCCCCTGATTCCCTGCTCCCCCTGCTTCCCCTGCCCCCCCCTGCTCTTCCTGCTTCCCGTGCTCCTCTGCTCCCCTACTTCCCTACTCCCCCTGCTCCCCCGCTCTCTCTGCTCCCCCTGCTTCCCCTGCTTCCTCTCCTTCCCCTGCTCCCCTGCTACTCCTGCTTTCCTTGCTCCTCCTGCTCCCTCTGCGCCCCCTGACCCTCCTGCTTCCCCTGCTCCCCTGCTTCCCCTGCTTCCCCTGCTCCCCCTGCTCTCCCTGCTCCCCTACTCCCTCTGCTTTCCCTGCTCCCTCTACTTCTCTGCTCCCCCAAAACCGAAGACCTGGGACTGGCTGGAATTTAAAGTGATGTCTTTGTGTTTGTATGTACAGTGGCCAGCCTCACAGTTACTGCATGAAGCTAAACATAATTATGACAATTTTATTCTGCTTCTCGCAAACACAACTTCGATTCCACTGACACAGATTGTTTTCTCTTGTCTCCTCGAAACAGTCCAGAACCAGGTAACCAAATCCAGCTCAGCATCCCTGGTTTGGATCATTGCTGTTTTGTCCGTTCTCCTCGCAATCTGTTTCGTTGTAAGTGTTGCGCTCAGCAGCATAGGAAAACGGATACTCAAGATAAGCAAGCCCAGAAAAATGACAACGCAGAGCATTACCTCCACCGAGATGGTGACCATCGAAGACGTTGAATCACCAGGACCTGTGTCACACACGGAGAATGCCACGCGTGACAACGATGAGGTTTTCCCTTACGACGTCATCCAGACCTGGACTGGGTCAAACGGACCTTACATGAGCCTAAATCGCAGGGAAAATAATAACCTTGAACACCAAGTGGATGGCCCGCAAGTCCGAAGACCTGATTACACCAACATTTCACCCAGCAACCGTAACGACAGCGCTGCCAACTGCATGTATGCACCACTGAGGCTTAGCACGGTGGTGGCAGGCAGCAATACAGGCAGACGTCCATACGTTAATGTGGATGCCTCGGAGGCCTCCTCTGATATGTAGGTACAGTGGACATCACTGTATACTGGTCCATTAAGACTATTGTTGTAAGAACAAGTTTCGTTCTGGTCTTTTAATCCACTAGCTGATCGAAATAGAACATCTCAGTTGTGATACTCCTCAAGGTAGTTAACCCAACATAAAACCTGGGTTGGAACTTGGAGTTTGGAGAAAACAAGAGTAAGACTAGGGGAGACGGAGAGAAGCTCATTCTCGATTCTCTCTCTTCCCTGCCCTAGCCTGTTATTTTAAGTTAAGTTTGAGCTAAGCGGAGAATGGCTTGAATAAGTCGTAGAAGAGTAAAGGAACCTGTGTCCAGGTTTTTGACCCATTTTGGCCAAAGCTAAACCAAAGATTTCTTTCGCAACAGCTCTAACTTGTTACAGCTCCTGTTATGCTTAGTCGGCGGGTAGGATACATCACCCGTCATTAGTCGTCGTTAAAGATTTAATTAAATAGCTGACGTCTCAGTTGTTATACCTATGTATGTCAGAGTGTTTAAGTTACTTTGGAGCATGTATATAAATATATTCACGCCTGTAGCTGGTCAGAAATGTACTGAAGTAAAAGTCTACCATTTCAGTGAAAGGCATTCATTTAAGAGGAGCTTACAAAGGACAATTTTAACCAAGCTTTTCTCTCAAAATTATCCGTTAGTTGTTGTATTCCAATTCTTCTTGCGCAATTATTTGATTATACTATCATTAATATGTTAGCTTTTCGCTGAAGTGACAAAACGTGCATGGAACGAAAGAATATCTAACTTCTCTACTTATGCTTGTGCAATAGGTAAGTTCAACAATTCAGAATGATAAACAGAATAACTAAAATCATCAAGTGGCTCGAGAGAAACGATGCTCTTATGCCCAAAAAGACCTCCGCAGAAAAGTGAGTGAATGAACCGCTAAAGGGAACCAAACCTTGTATCAGTGAACGTGGCTCGAATAGCATTTCACCCCTAACCGGTTCCCGTTTTTTAAAACGGGAGGTGGCGGTAGTGGTGGTGGTGAGGGGAGGAAGGGGGAAGGTGGTGGGTGGAGATAACCTGATGTGACAAAGCTCGATACCCTTAGAATTACCGGGATAACTTGCGCATTGATGTTCGATTCCAACACCCTAAGTGGTACCGAGCCATGAATTCCATCCCCTACTGACGCATGATCATCCCCGTCACTATATTACAGGAGTTCTCTGGGTCCTCATGCGATACTGCTTAGTTCTTTGAACTGACACTAAAGGAACTGTTTTTTTTGTCTTCATCTCATTGGTGGAGGCCAATTAATGGTAGATAAGATAACATCAGTTTGTTTTGGACAATAGACTGAAAAATCGCCAACCTAAGTTACATTGAAACAGCAAATTCCTTCCAAAAAATATTACATATTTTATACAATCTAGCAATATTTTAAACGCTTTAATTAAGATAGTTGAAAATTGTGCATATTAGATATTCGCAACTCATTCATTTCAGATAGCTAAAATTATCTTATCCAAATTATCCGTAGTTTACGCTGATCAAACAAAATTGTGCAAAAAAGTAAATTTAATCTTCCCTTAGTTCATTTTATAATGATACAAGCTGCCTGTACACAGCTTTTTAGGCTGAAAACACTCTGAATTGTAAGCTGCCCTAATACAGTTTCTTAAGTTGCGAATACAATCTGCAGATGTACATTGGAAACTTCACCATTCGTCTGCTGAATTTATCAAGGCTTCAAGCTGCCTTCACGTATTATGCAGCTGAATTTATTCATGCTACTTTCAATTAATTGTTCCTAAGATGACGTAATCTTGTACCTCGCTATCCTAAATAGAGAGTCGTATCCTTGTAATTCGATTTACATCGTAGATTTATAATTACGCTATGAAAACAAGAATAAACGTGTGAAAAGTGTCCCTATCCAATAGCTGCAGATCTGGTTGGTACCCGTTGGAACCCGTGACAAGTTCCTTCATGGCAGCCAAGCGAGTTGCTCCGAACTAATTCCCAGTCAATGAAATTTCCCAGAGTCAAGCGCACAAGTTTTGCAACCGCCCCGTTTTTCCCAAGTTAGAGTTTAAAGCGGCAAAACCCACCGTCACAAACTGTCCGCAGTCGAGAGATATGTCCGTAACAAGACGTTCTGTTATATTTCCCCTTGAACTTTATCTGTTCCTCGAATACGTCACAGTTTTCCTCGAGCTACTGCCCTCTCTCTCAGAAATGCGTCCACATCTCAGAACGGACTACATTTCACGGATATCCGTATACAATCTCACGTCAAATAAAGTGTCGCTTTATGGCTCACTCCCCCCCCCCCCCTACCCCCGTTCAAACGGATAAATACAACTTTGTTATTATGAAGTTATAGTGTCACCGGAACAGCAGAATGTCTCAGCATGTTATTACCGTGTTTTTTTTTTTGTTCTTTTTTTCTCCAAACTTTTTCTCCTTTAAAATTCTGAATATTGTTGAGCAATACTCAGAGTAATCCTGATTAGCTTCTTACGTAGAGGAGGGGGGTGCTAAAAAGGTTCGATCGAAATGGCAATTAAAAGGTCGAGAGAGAAAGGCCGGTGCGTATTTAAAATGGCCCTTTTTTTACAAAAACATAATTATTATTTTGATATTCGTTTGAGCGTGATATCTTCATTGCAAATTACCCCGGCTATTTTGATTGTCAAATTTACTGATCAATGTCTTATTATTTTTTATTCATGTCGCAGCAACTACTTGCACGAGCGTAACTCAAGAAAAATATTCGTCGTCAACTCGTTTAACGATTTGACTCGTCACACATTCGCCTACCGATATCAAAGGGTCAATGTTTTGTGACAACGACGTCCTAGACTGTTGTCAACAATTCTGAGAAAGAAAGGAAATTCATGCCAGAAGGCATTATAAGCGTATTAGGTTTGATACGACCTCTTGCACTATATTTCTGTCGGGACTAATACAGGACGAAAACTCAGCTTTTGAGATAAAGATTGTACTCCCAAAGCTATGTACCAAATTTACAAGTAAGTACACAAAGACGTATGCAAGCTGTTGTATACATACCTTCATATACCCTAGTCCCATATCGGTGTTTTCTTTCTTCATTCTGCCGTTACAGTGCTCAAAGGAACTGATAAGTTTGAAAAGAGAAAATCTCTGAAACCGCGTAACCGCCACACTGATCGAGTCCATGGTTCGAGAGACAGCTCTAGGAATGTTTTGCTTGTAATAGAGGGTTAACCACGCAGACAGAAACAAGTTATGCTGCGAAATTAGTATATAAGTATACAAAATTACTTCTACCGTTGATTTATAAACGTTCCAGTAAAGATACTACAGGTTGCAATGCTACCGATAATGATGTATTATTGTATGTGGTGACATCAAATTTAGATTAGAATTGAGACGACAAACTAAAGAGACATCAAACGATTTTTTTGCGGCAGAGGTAGCTTTAGTTAACTATTTCGATAGTGTGACCTCTTCAGCTCTATACACGTTCACTCATGCTTCAATGATCCAAAACAAGACAAACTAACAATAGTTATATAGGCCGTACTGGATGCATGGGTTGAACTTTAGTTTACAAACGTAAAGCTAATCAGAATGCAGACTAACAAGTGCGATATAAACACAATTATGTAATTAAAAAACTCGGGGGTACAACTCCCATATGAAATATTCGGAGATGCTCGTCATCTCACTTAGAGGTGTAAATCGCCGATTTTGGTCTGACTTTGGTTGTTCAAGACAAGACGCCACTATTTTTAGCCTTCAAGGTATCTTTTAGGGTTGAACTGGAGTTATTTAGCTAAAGACTAACCCGGGCAAACTAAGGTTAATGATGTTTGTGTGACCATAGGCATTACATCCCGAGGCAAATCGTGATTTCTAAATTTGTGGTCGAGGAGGCATTAAATTTTCCCGGCATAGTCAATGGAACTTTCGGAAATCGGACCCAGTCGAACTCAATCCTTGAATTGACTTCGATTGAGTTCCATTGAAATTAAGTTTGATTGGGTCCGATTGACAACGGCCAGGAATTTTCTTTAGCAAACTATCTGGCCCCCTCTGGAAAGTTCTTGGAAACAATACAAAAACACGCGGGTTTCAAATGCTGTAACGAATAACGCTACTTTACTTTATTTTGTACTTATGTAACTTGTACTTTTTGTTTGGCTGACGCGTTAATCAGACAAGCCTAAGCATAAAATTGAAAGAAATTGGAATTGAGATTTGATTTACTATTGGAATGTACAATTGAATGTACTCTTGGATTGACATCGGATTTATGCCGAGTGATTTTCTTTAGCTAAACTGTGTTAAGTTTTTCCTTTTCAACAATGTACCATAAAAAATGATTGAAATCGGTTTTTCGTCGGTAAAGTGTTATCAACCGAGGCTGAAAGTTTGATCATTTTGGAAATCAGGCAAAACCTCATCCAATAATTGCTGAAATTTTCTCTCCAAACCAGGTAACGCGGCAGATCCGTTGTTGACTCAAGTGGAAATCGCTTTTCTTTTTTAAAGAACTGATTGTGAAGAAACAATGGCCCTGCAGCCGTTTACAAGGGAGCAATTAAACTATTTCAAGCTCGCTTTTGTTGTTCTCAGTGAGTACCCAAAGGCCCTACGCCAGACCTTCAGATATATGTGGGATAACTTCTTGGGAAGTCGCCATGGTCATAAAATGTGGGATGACTCCCTTGCCGTAAGGAATGTGTTCCTTGCTTTAGAGGGTGGAAAAACAAGAGTTCCCACACACCTTTCTTACGATGAATGGGATTGCACTGTCCTGTTCCAAGCCACAATCTACTCACAGGCTTTCGCTTTACCACACAGCAAAGGCGGTCACACAGTACTTAGTGACTCGTTCATAAAGCACATCGGACTGCCATGTGGAAGCTTCCATGCCTCTGTGGTGAGCCTTACCGGAGACAAGGTTGAAACATTTGCACTTGCCATTGACCAGCTGAGACTTCTAAGAAATTCTCTATTACACTCAGCCACTCCAGAGATTGACAAAGTAACATTTGATCGGTATGTTCAACTCTCTAAAGACGCGTTTAAAGCTCTGGGATTGAAGACTGACCCCATAGATGCAATTGAAGTTTGAACGATTCTGACTTTCCTACTGAAATGGTTTACAAGTTGGAGAGAGAAATTAGGAAGGAGTTACAAGCGGACAAGACTTTTCTTCAAAAAGACGTAAAGGAAGAACTGTGCTATGTGAAAGATGAGGTGCAGTGCATACGGTCCGATATCGCTCAGTTACAAAAAACCGAAGATGAGAGGGAAAAAGCAACAACTACTACAAACCAAGAGGTGAAAGAGAGCATAGCTGAGCTGAAGGAGAAAGTCGAGGACTTATCAAGAGCCAGAGACCAGGTAATATTTTTAGCATCCTCTCCTTTAAAACACTTTTCGATTCCTCAAGGTACTGCGTGTAGTCAAATCCTTGGATCGTGAGGTATGCTTTATTAATAACCATGCTCCGGATTCATGATCGAAGCAAAGTTTTTTAAATAGTCTTTCTTTACACATTCTCCCCGGGGTCAATAATGGAGAATTTGATATAAAGTAGAACTATGATAACCACGAAACAACTTTTGCTCGTTAAGTAACAATTTGCTTTGTTTTAACGTCATTGCTACGTTTGAAAATAATCAGCACTCAATCAAATAGATCCGTCAGGAACAATTGAGTTTGATGTGTGAAGTGTACCTTCATTTAATGAACCCGGTTTAGAGCATAGGCTACTCTGAACCAACACCCTACAATTGAGAGTTAGGAAGACTAAGGGAAGCATAATTATTATGAGTCGCGCGCAAAAGGCCGTTCCCCGTTTTCTTTTCTCTTTTGTCAAGATTTCAACTTTTTCCAACTAAAAACCAGAAAAAAACGATATAACTTCTTAGGATACTCAACTACAAATTCTGCTATTCGTTTGAAGGGTACGAAACTATCACTCAAACGATCATCTCTTCCTCCAATCGTTCCACATTTTACTGGCCGCAAAAGAGAATGCGATGAGATCACTTGCCAAGTAACTTCGGAATCGACAAGACTCGTTTCAATCTGGGGCTCGCCAGGATTCGGAAAAACTTCGGTTGCAATCGCAGTTGGGCATCAGCTCCAGTCTTCAGGATTGCCAGTCCACTTCCTCTCATTACGAGGACTCAAGTCCAAAGCAGATCTAACATCAAAGTTTCTTGGCCTCCTAAGACAGGGTCTGTCTCTTCCAAATGATCAAACAGCTCAGCAACTATCGCTCGATGATGAATTATGCCAAACGTTTAGTAAGATATCGGATAGTCTTGTCTGCATATTGGACAATGCCGATGATTTGCTGGAGACCGGTGACCCGAACGTGAAGGATGAGGTCATTGATCTACTGGAAGAAATTATGAGAAGCAATGAAAAGGTGAAATTCCTTTTAACTTCCAGAGAATCTTTGCAGTTCATAGACGTACGTTTCCCAGGCCACCAGGGATCGAGAATAGGACACCTTGATGACATCTTCTCCCAGGAGCTTGTTTACAAACTGCTTCCCATGGCAAGTGCCTCTGACTGCAAAAAAATGGCCCAAGTTTGTGGACATGTACCTTTGGCAATAAAGCTACTGTGTTCCTCTGTTTCGGAAGATGACCCCGTTGAACTGAGTGAGTATTTAGAGAACTACTTGAAGGCCTCAACCGACATCATTCAGATGTTGGACAATCCGGATTATCCAAGCAATTTGAGATTGCAAGTTCTTTTTGGAACTTCTTTTCAGAGACTCTCAGAGGAAGAAAAACGAGCGCTGGTGTCATTAGCTATCCTTCCTGACAATTTTCATTTAGACATCGCTGCCGCTGTTTTGGGTTTGGCAAACACTGCTAGAGCAAACAAGATATTGCAAAGGCTCCGGAGGAAATCCCTTATTAGTTCCGGCACTACGCATGGTCTGTTCTCGATACACAAGCTCATCCAATCATTTTCCAGAGAGAAGGGAGAACAAGAGATGCCGGAAACTGTTTTCTGTGCCAAATCCCGTTTTCGTGCTTATTACGTTACACTCTTCAAAACTCTCAATGAGAAGTTTCCTTCAGTGGACATTCTATGCCCGCTTTTATTGAATTCTACGAAGAGAAGCGAGTATCACTGAAAGTCTCATTGAAAGCTGTTCTGATCCCAAAGTTGCTGATGATGTTTTTGACGTCCTGGCGACAGCAGAGCAGTTTTTAGACATGCTTTTGTGGAGAGATTTCACCTCCTTTGTTAAAATTTATGATTCAGCACTTGAAGAGTCCCACAAGCAGGGGAAAAACATCTCCTACAGAAAATTACTTGTTTCCAAAGCTTTCGGTCAGATAACATGGGGTAAAACTGGAAAAACGAGTCAACTTCTTAACAAAGCTAAGGAATGCCAAGCCTTATCTTCCTCAGTCCCTAATGAAGAACAGGGGAAACTCCTGTGCTATTTAGGCATGCATTATCTCGTTACAAATGAATCGGAAGAAGGCGTTAAATGTTTCCATGAAGCCCTTTCTATGATGAGCAACATCCCTGCTCTGGTGATTCTCAAACTTATCACTTACCAAATCCTGGCTGTCTACTACAAATGCAAAAATAACCCGGCAAGGGCAAGTTACTACCAAACGAAGGCATTTCAAGAATGCGAGTGTACAGACAACCAACACCTCGTAATTCCTCCTTCAACGAGGGAGCCAAAAGCTCGAGGAGAAGAGACACCATCCAAAGATCAGGCGAATGCACCACTCTTAATGCAAGTGTTGTATCATGTAAGCCAAGCAACAGAGAATTTCTCTGACATTGACACCCAGCAAGGTTTTGTCAACGTTGCACTCAAAATACTAGACAACGGTGCTGCATCTTACAAACCGTCACTTGGTTTATTGAAATTTCACCGCATAGTTGCTGTGATGCTACAAGAGCAACGAAAATACGAAGCAGCTGTCAAGTTTGCAGAGTCTGCCATAACATCTCATCGAACTGCCCTCCAGCAATTTAAAAGCAACGAGAGCAGTTTGTCAAAAGAGGGCAATGAGGTACACTCTGTAACAAGTTCGCAAATTCACGAGGAGGCATTGGTAGGGCTCTACCAGGATCTTGGACAGATCCATTACAGCAAAGGCAACTATTCAGCGGCTCTTCAGTCCCAGCAGCTTGCACTTGACCTTGCACTTGCTGTATTCGGCGAGGAGCATCCAGTAACAGCAGTTTGTTATTACCTAGTGGGATGGGCACATTATCAGTTAGAAGATTACGTGTCAGCGCTGCCATATAATCAGCTTGCACTAAAGATCAGACGTAAACTTTTTGGTGAAGATCATTCCCTGACGGCGTACAGTTACCGATCAGTAGGATACACACAACACGAGCTAGGAGATTACAAATCAGCTCTGAAGTCTAAAAAGCGCGAACTTGACATTCGACTGAAACTGTTTGGCGAGGAAGATCCACGGACAGCTGACAGCTACCGTTCCCTGGGACAGACATATAACGAAATAGGAGACTACAATTCAGCTCTTCCGTTGAAACAGCATGAAGTTGCCATCAGACTAAAAGTTTTTGGTGAGGAACATCCAAAAACAGCTGACAGCTTCCGTTCATTAGGCTACACTCAACATCAGCTGGGAGACTTCAATTCAGCTCTTCAGTCTAAACAACAAGAACTTGACATCAGACTGCGACTGTTTGGGGAGGAACATTTAAAGACAGCGGACAGCCACCACTCAATGGGAGAAACACAACATCAACTTGGAGACTACCAGTCTGCTCGTCTGTCTTTCCAACATGCGCTTGATATCAGACTAAAGCTATTGGGTGAGGATCATGCAGACACAGCTGAAAGCTATCATGAACTAGGCGTCACACAGCATCAACTGGGAAACTACACATCGGCTCTTCAGTCAAAGCAGCATGCTGTTGATGTCAGACTAAAATTATTCGGCGAGGAACATTTACAGACAGCTGCCAGTTGGCATGAGCTTGGAATCACTCAACACGAACAAGGAGACTATGTCTCTGCTCATCGGTCTTTGCAGCATGCACTTGATAGCAGAGTAAAATTGCTCGGCGAGGAACATGCAGAGACTGCTAAGAGTAGCCATCTACTTGAAGTCACGCACGAGGCTACACTTTAGTTTTACGATTCAAACCTCTCCCATTAATATCAGTTCGATACTTTTCGGTAAGAACATTAGTCGGTACAATATAGGCCGACACTTTTCAAGTCGTAAGAACAGACTCCAGGAAACTTTTGGAGTAAGTGCAATGAATGAACATGTGAAGTCTACTATTTGCAAGCTTTACGTCAGTTGCACCTCAAGATTTCTACGTTATTGCCTAAAATGGTAGCGTTTGTCACAAACATTTTTACCTCTACATCGCAGAGACTGTTGCGACAAAAGAAAGTTACTTATTTGTTACGGAAATGTTACACAAGTTCTTTAATATTTCAAAATCGTGAAATTACGTTGTCGCGAGAATTTCATGTAGTAATATATATTGTAGTCGTTAGTCAGCGGAGGTTACCAATAGAGAGCTCTAAATTCGAACTTTCGGCGGCGTTCCACTGGCAATTGTGCTTAAGTTTGGGTTCGTTCGCGTCGAGCGGGTTCGATGGAAATGAAATTAACATGGCCTTCGATTGCTATCTGATTGGTTGTTAATCAAGGGGCGTAAAACCAATATCAAAGCAATCATTCTGCCCAATCACAAATCGACACAAATTACACAGGAATTAACAGACAAATTTAACGAATAATATGCAGCTGGCGCGAAGCGTGGGAGAGCGTGTGCGAACGGGACTCTATTAGTTTTGGTTTCCTATTGATTGGATGACAAAGTGGTGCGAATATTCTTTTTAGCAAAGCGTCCTAATGCAAAACCAAAGTGAACGCTAAGTACTTTCAAAAGACAAGTGAATACTGCCCTGGTTGGCGTGAGTTCATAAACCAATCACAGGACGCGCTAAGCAAAACCAAAGCAATTCCAGAATATATACATTTTTGACGGTAAGTTAAAACCACTTTGGTGTTTTCTATCCCAAATTCGAATGCGAAGATTGCATTACTCACTATCCATTCTGTGATAGATAGTGAGTAGCGTAGCAGTGTGCCCTTGTTATATATATCAACAAAATGACGGCCTCTTCTTGGCCTTTTTGAAGTGTCTGTGAGGAGGATTTAGGTTTTGAACGACTAGTATAATTGTACTAAAGCAATTAGGTTATTCGCCCTCGATTTCTATACGTGACAGTTGACTCGGGCTGCGCCCTCGTCAACTGTCACGCAAAAGAATTAAATCGAGACCGAATAATCTAATTTTTTAATAGAAGAAACACAAGTGAAAGTTTGGGAGAACGAGAAATGCTGTGGGAACACAAGCCCACAGGCGAGTGTTTCCACACCTTTTTCGAGTTCTCCTAAACATTTACGAGTGTTTCTATTAAACAATTAGATTATGAGCTCGAGATTTCTATCGCGCAACTATCACGCATAGAAATCGAGAGCGAATAATCTAATTGTTTTAGTATAAATCTACTAGTCGTTCAAAACTTTATCTAAATCCTCTTTACAGACACATCGAAAACGCTAAGAAGCGGCGGTCATTTTGTTGACAAGGGTACACTGTTACGCTGCTCACTATCTATCACAGAATAGATAGTGAGTAGCGTAGCCAATCAGAGAACGGCATTCGTAATAGAACGCTAGTACATTTATACTAAAACTCGATAGAAACACGGAAAACATGTTTTCGATTTCTTTTAAAAAATACCGTGATGAAAAAAAAAGAAAAACAATTTGTTTACTGCGATCATCAAAATGTAAATTCTCTTTGCTCGTGCCTTCATACGTCAACAGCTCGTGGTAGTTCTGTTTTTATCGAGTTACAGAAACATGGTCTTAAACCAAGCAGCGCGCGTATTTGCTTTGGGTTATTTTCTAATGAATTATGATGAGTTATAATTACTTTCATGTGCCTTCATCTTGTTCTTGATAATCTTAAGGCTGGTTTTCACTTACGCATGAGCATACGCAGTCTAGGCAGGCGCAGTAAAAGTGCTGTGCTGTGTGGTAAAAGTGAAAGAAACAGCAAATATCTTGACATCTGGAGAGCAATATTTTCGAAATGTATGGCAACAGAGAAAGGTTCTTTGACAAAAGCGACCTGCGTGCGTCAAGTTCTTTGTCTTGAATGTTATGCAAACATGAGGGTACAAAATACAGGACAATACATACATCGCTATTTTGCTTTTTATCTGAGCCACAACCCGAAGGGAACTCCCATATAAAAAAGGACGGGGGTGCTCGTCAGAAATTTTGAAAAGAACCCCTAAGAGGTACCTGTCTTGTGGGCGTGGCTTGAACTTTTTTCAACCCTAAAAGGTATCAATTCTAAAGCAACACGTTATCTCCTGTCACATCCTTTTCGGATCAATACCATAAAAGGTATCGCGCAAGCTCCCGCTGACTAAGAGGTATCAAAACCGCTGTTCTAGCCCCTGAAATGTACGACGAGCACCCCAATCCCCGTCCATTTGTGTCCATGTGATGTGGATCATGAAACTAAGAACCTTGAACAAAAAAGTCGCTAGAATTAGTTTTCCAGGCAAAAAGAGTCATACAGATTAAAGACGGAACGTATTCTTTACCGAAAGTTATTGTTTAAGTTGCGTGCTATGGGATCGCTTTAGTCTCCGAAAATGAGCTTCGACATTAGAGAAAACGTGATCCGTAGATAAGTTTTCTACGCGAATGCATCTGGTATCTATTCTGTTAACCAAAGATGGGTAATTAACAATGTCGAAGAATTTTTGTCATAAAGGTAGTTTCTACTAAGTTTACTATTTGCAAAGGCTATTACAATTCTCTAGCTGCTTTAGCTTACATAATTCCAGGTGAACCAAACTAATCTGAGGGGGAGGTTGCGCTCCTATCTTTAAAACAAGTGCTTAGAAAAAACGAGAATAATCGCCCAAAATGCTACTGTCTTTAACGACATGTACTTACGGTGCCAACTTTATCAACACGCAGTACTACAATTTACATGAACGTTCCTGTAACGTGCGACACGCAGGGTTAATTGCGCAGACATTTGCACTGGCCTGCTATCGAGGAAAAAGCGATACAAGGCCCTTGTCGTAGATTCTCGGTTTAAGCCGAAAGCCGATCACCGATCGAAGTGTTCCGAAAGGATCCGAATTGAACCGAGCCGAAGCGAGGGAATGATGAATTTAAAAATTATAATACACTGCAAACTACAGTCCATATTGTTTGTTTCAAATCGTTTGTAAGTTCTGCAATAATTAAATAAGCAACAGAAAATGAAGGCTCGAGTCAAAATGAAAATAAACACTAATCAAAAGCGCGCGTTATATTCCAAAGTGTGACAGCGTTTATCCGGGCATGCAAATCACGTGACACTCACCTGGCAAAGATGGTAACAGCAACAACCGTCATGCTCATGTTATAAACGTGCAATAAATTTACCTTGAAAACGTATTTCATAAATTAACAATTATTCACCGACTTCAAAGGCACTGTCCACACTATGCAGGACGAATTTGAAGACGGAGGTCTCAAGGGTTGGTTAATACACCCAATTTGAGTCGGTTCGTCTCGGAGAAATTTGCATCTGTGTTTGAGTAAAACTCAAGCAGGGGAATATTATGATTATCGTATTTGTTTTCCGTCTACACGCAACGCAACACCGGCGTTTTCAAGTTCTTGCGGTTTGAAGAGCGTTTTCGAAAAGTTCCATTTTCGTGACGGATTAGTGTGGACGGTTAAGGCCTAACAGGAGAAATAAAGCTGCGTTTTCCAATTTCTAGTGTGTGGTGAGGACAAGGTCAAAGTGGACAAATGTTCGCGCCTGTACCACAACAGTGAATGGAGCACAAAAATTCATGTGTAAATTAATTGTTACCAAATCATTCCAAAAGCGTCAAACGAGTTTTTAATTACCGATCAATCCGCGGTCCACATTTCGTAGTAATTATTGTCTCGGAAAGTTTGTTTGGAATATGATTCATTCTGAGCTGTCTAAAAATGAAAGAGCAAAGGAAACCGAATTCAGATTACGTCAAATACTGATCATTATTCCAATGAAAACATGTGGTTTAATGCTGACTTTTTAAACCTCCCAGAATAAGACAATTGAGCTTTACCGAATAAAAAATAAAACACTGTCTTACTCACCGTGCATGTTCTAGTTCCACGCACTGTCATTCCCTGTAAGTTTGGACAATTTTGAGCTGCAGCTTTAGAGCGATTAAACCTAGTGTTGTCAGATTGTCAAGAAGGGCTTCAATGTTTTAAGCTTCAAAAAGTTCACCGAAGCTTTCTTCCTTCTCATACACGATGTGAATAATCCAACAATTAACCTGGGCATCAAATTATTTACTGCACGCTCTCAACCAAAACATGATATCTTATTGGTTCACATCATAAAACGCGCACGGGACTTCGCTGGCAATATGTTAATCAAATAATTGAATTGTGTTTAGACAATAGGCGAAAAAAAAAAATTGCAAAGAAAAGAAAAATAATTTTGAGGCTATCAATCGCACTTGCTGTATCTATAGTAGACCCTTTGCATAAATGGCCTCTGAATTTGAATAAGAATACTTTGTACATCCTTAGCCTCGTACTTATGTTTCCAGACAAAGCAAATTTTCACATGAATGCAAGGTTTAGGATGTATAAGTATTTTCATTCAAATTTAGGCGCCATTTCTGCGAAGGGTCTATAAGCCGCAGTGAAATTACGGACCCTGACCTTATATTACCGCAGGAAGCGGGAGGGGTGCGCTGTTGCTGACCAAAAAGATCACTGCTGCAAACTTTTGGCGTCCTAGCGATCTGGGCACATTTTTGTTGTGGCACGGTAGTTTTTTCTCCAAAAATATGGCAAGAATGTTGTACATTAAACAAAATAGAACACTTCTGCAATTTCTACCACAATTTTACTATAAGTGGTGCTGTACGCCAATTATATATACTGGTGTTTTTATTTTATTGATTTCAGGCTTGAATCACTTACGCGTCTAAAGGCTTCGTCCACACTACACTCGGAGAAAGTTGAAAATGCAACAATCACTGGCAATTTTGGATTTATGTTTGAGGAAGACTCAAACAAGGAAATCACATGGTAATCGTAACGTCTTCGTTTTCGAAAAGATCCGTTTTCAAATGTATTTTGTCAGCACTAAGACTGAAAGCCGGCGTTTTCAAGAGCGTTTTCAAAAGCTCGGTTTTCGCGACGGATTAGTGTGGATTGTGGGCCTGACCGTAGAAATAAAGCTTTGTTTCAAATTTCTAGCGGTGTGGACGAGGTCTAAGGCTAAGTCGTTTTGGTTTGTCTCCCTTGACTGTAATCTTGGCACGAAGGAACTCTTCAGTACCAATAAAACGCTTTGCTCAATGTTTACTTACGAGTTGAGCAGTATCAGAACATTCACTCGTTCGTTGCGCTCACTTGTGTGCTTTCTGGTTTTACCCAACTCGTAAATAAGATTTATTTTTCATGCATTCTCTACATCTGCGTCACTTAAGCCAGTCCGCCATCTATAGATGGATCGATCCTCTCAGGTGGAAAAAAGCTTTTCAGCTCCAAAGACGATGCTGACACTCAATTTAACTGTCGGAGTACTAAGCTTAACTATACTCAGCAGTTAAAAGATAATATTCCTCCCCATGATTCGACCGGCCCTTTTCGGAGTTGCCTTAAGCCTCTCAAAGCAGGGCCCGGCTGGTGCACAACCATTCATATGAAAATGATTTTAATTTGTATGTGAATGAAATCTCATTTTCATAGGAAAAGTTGGGCACCAAGATTTGCTTTGAAAAAGAGGCTTAAGGCAACTCGGAAATGGTCAATTACATTCTCGAAATTGTATTGGAAATCTGCAGAGTTTATTCAAGTGCGTATTTCTTTGATTCATGAGTGACTTTACTGTTTTGTCCCGTGAAATGTGAAATGGCCTTTTTTTTGTTGCTCTTGTTTCTTTGTTCTCGTGAATCGTGATAATTGCTGTGAAAGTAAACTTCTAATTCCTTGATTATATAACTAAGAAAATCATTTCACTGTGATTGGCTCGGAGTAAGTAAATTTTCCGTTGACACCTGTCAAGACAACGTATCTGCTGGCAAACAAGAGAAAACAAACCGGTCTTCCTTCACGGGTTACGCGGTCAGCCTCTAGTTTCCCACGAGTCATGATCAATTTAATAACATGAATTATATGTCTGAAAAACGCCCTGTTAATAACGAGTTAACAACAATGCTGTCATTAAAAAGGAAAACTTCCTGCCAATAACAGAGAGTGCTGTCGATCACGAGAACTTGAAAAAACATTTTGCATTGTTTTGTTTTTGTTTGTTTGTTTGTTTGTTTTGGCAAAAGAGGCTAAGCGGGAGAATGCACAGAAGCCAAAGTATTGCTAAAATAAAGTCGAAGTATCCCGAAGGCCGAATTGTACCTGAAACCGAGGAAAGGAAAAGAGGGGGAGGGGGGGGGGGGGGGAAAAAACAAAGACATCCCATTTAAAATTTTTTTTTTTTTAAGGTTTTTTTTCAAAAAGACGGGGAACCCACACATTCAAAAAATC
>Ga0126338_10000229_pt1 | contig 26344 bp, 6 predicted proteins | sample OrbCmetagenome_2_FD_92529 | JGI IMG/M metagenome (GOLD analysis project Ga0126338, IMG submission 92529) | Coral microbial communities from Petempiche,Puerto Morelos, Mexico - Orbicella C C metagenome | ecosystem: Host-associated > Invertebrates > Cnidaria > Coral | place: Petempiche,Puerto... | reverse complement strand
TTGTTAAATAGATTTTCTCGCTTTTTGATTGGCTACCTACAAAAGTCCATAAAATCTCGTTGGTTAAAAAGTTGACAGTTTAACAGCTGAAAGTTGAACTTGAAAGCTTGCATAAATTAAAATTTTATCCATCTGTACTCTTATTAATGATAAAATGAGCCAATCAGCACGCGAGAAATTAGACAGTTATTGTGAAATAATTTGTAGACCGATAAAAATAACAAGTCTCTGAAGAATATCACGTGGTCTCTAATATGGGAAAACAAACTGCCCAAACTTAAAAGGTCTTTTAATATATCCAGTTTCCACAGTTTTCATTTAGTTTGTTCTCGACTTGGCAGTTTTAAGCGTGGAAGACGAAAGGCTCCTACCTTCTGAACGAGCGGGTTTCTTTTTGAAGGCAAGTTGGTTAATTGGCAAGGCGAGTTAATTAATTTGATGTGTTCATCCGCTATGTACAGGTAGTTTTAAATGGTTGAAAGACTTGAAAATTCTTCACAAGTATTCCTATTTTTTTCCCGTTGACTGTTCATGACCCTACAATTCAGATTGTGTTGTTCGAGGTAGATTGGAAGAAAAATCATATCGGCTAATAACGTAATCAAAATCAGAACTTAAGGTACCCCGCCTGCAACTCTTATCACACACATTTGTCCTTTAGTCTTTAGTCTTTTTGTACCACAATTCCGGGAAGCTGCAATGAATGCTAGCGCGGTTAGTGTCATGAAACAAGTTCCAGACCAAAAGGAAGAGACATGTGACTATTCTAGGCGCAGAAGTTTGTCACCATAGTTATTGACTGAGTTTTTCTAGAATTTCTGCAGCTGCACTATTCAAAAGAGGGACAGTTTTTCTAGCAGAATGATAAAGACAGAAAAATGGCTTTCGTGTTTCAGTGAATGTCCATGAAATGGCATTAAATCGTTAGGTCCTACGTAAACAGTACGCCAGTACAGATAAAAATAGTGAAGGCCCCAAACATTTAATGCTTATTTTGAGAACTTTAGTGACAGCTGTCACTATCCATGTTAGAATAATGTATATTTGCTTAAGTTGCTCAGAGTAGATATTTGCCATCAACTATGAACCCTACTTAGGATGGAATCACGGAAATAATCAATGGCTAAATGACTGAAAATTAATAAATGGATTAATGCGTTTTGAGTCTGATAATTGCAGAACATGATCCAATGGATGTCATTTTAAAATGGCCTTTCTTGTTCGAGAAATACTAAACCAAAGACAGCCAATTAAATAACGGTGTCAAATAGCCATTTTTTGCAAGGGGCTCCCTAATTTGGAGAAATAAAATACTTTGACGTCCCGTTTTTGCCAAAATCCTTCACTCAATCGACCAAACATTTACGCCAAGTTTGAGTGAAATCGGTGATTTGCGCTGTATCACCTCCTGTCTGGTTCTCTCATGGACACGCTCTTAAAATGGCCGCTCAAGAAGGCTATAGCGTGGGTCAAAAGATGAGTTATCTTTTAAGTTTAATTTTCTTACTGAACAGTTCTTGCACTGGAGGAATTAGGTATTTCAAATTGTAGGAGCTGTAGCCTTATAACTTGTCGTCGTAATAGCGGAGCTTAGTAACAGATATTGGTGCTCGGAGGAGGAGCACCAACATACGGTCTCCAAACCAGCAAGACCATAAGAAACAAACAAAAAAGGCCAGAGGGCCGTCTGATTATAAATCAATTGTAAATGGCTGCACGCAACAAATACAGAAGATTGAGAAACTTGATGACGGGCTGGAAGAATTGAATATTTATGCATTATCCATTACGCAAAACTCTTTAAATTTTGCCAACACTTTTGGAGACAGCTCCCAGAGTTACATTTACTACTAGCAGTTGACAAATCAGTTTGCTTCTGACGCTTGGAACAAATAACAGGCCTCTGTGGATATCGCAAAAGATTTGCAAGACAGATATCAAATATGACAAATATCAAATATATGCATGCAAATATCTTAAGGCGGTGTTGAAGCAGGGTGTTGCTTGGCGAGTTCAAACGCCGGGTGCGTAAGAAACTTGTAACTGACTGCTTGGTAATTGTAACAAAGAAACATGCAGTCTTTCCAAGTTTGGTAGAAATCATAACCATTTACTCTTCTAACTACAGGTTGCTTACATTGATGGTACGACATCAAGATCACCTCAAGCTACCTCAAGAGACGAGAAACGAGGCCATTCACATATATTAAACATTTAAGGTCAGTGTTTTACACATCTAGTGTCTCGTTTAATTCGCATTTTAACTGGTTTCTAATCTTGCACTTTTTTGAGACAGTCAAACAAATTACGTTACGAAACACACAGCGCCATTCAATTGTAGAAACTACCTCTGTTTTGAATAGAGCAGCTGTAGACAAAACTCAGACAACACCGTTGATATGTTAGAGTAGTCGCCTGACCTCCACACTCCGTCGCTGTTTGGAACACTCGTCACGTTTGCATTCATTGTAGGTTCCCAGAATTTGAAACAACAACACTAATCTGCAACTTATCAAACATTGCAAAACATCTCTTCAGCATGCTAGCTGGGAAATAAGCAACCCTCGCCTGCCATATTCCCGCTCAACCGGCACCACATGGTCGTCAAGTTATGAATGATCTTAGCCTGTGTATTTCAATTTGGTTTTTCGTCTTTCAATTTTTCAATTTACCGCTAACTTCCCTAAGTACAGCCGATCTTTGAACGATATATTTTTTAAGGGTTACCTGCACCACTTTAAAACCTCTGTTTTGATTCGTTCTTGTTAATCTGCACCTCTTTTGTTCTTAGGGCTGGGGAAATTGTTTGTGTTGTTTATCTTTTGTTTTGTTTGGTTATTTACAAAGAACCTTGTAAACGGTGCAGGTCAGTTGGTGATCACGAATGGAGGAGGGTCACTGAACTAACCTGACTCGACAGCAAGGAACTGCTTAAAATAGGCAGAGGATTACGGATAATAAAATGTCTCATCTCCCTATCTTTTAACTCATGTTTCTCCCTTCTCCCTAACATTTTTTCGCCGTTCCCCCCCCCCCCCCCCGCCACCTCCTCCTTTGAGCTTGAATTATATTCTCCCCGATTAGTGCTTAAATTAAACAGGAGTCTAAATTCCCTTCAAAGTTATGACTTTATTTAGAAAATTTGAGCTCTTTGAAGACCTACAGAAAACACAATTTAACACATAGTACCAGCTTTTCAATGAATGACGTATACTAGCTTCGCGGCTTATTCCAGAATATCAAGTACTTCTCCACATCTCAGTGGTTTTAGTTGTGGCTAAGTATTGATCATAACGGAACATGATTCTCAAGCGACGTTTTTACTCAAACTCAGGCATGCCGAAGTGATGCCAATAAAAATTTATCTGTGTTGATAAGAGAAATTTTTGAGCAACATCTTTAATTAAAAACCAGCGAAATCAGAAGTGAACGACGTTTCACGGTCCTCATGAAAGCAATATTGTCAATATCAACTGCAATGAAGTATTATGAATATCATTTCAAACCTACTGTATAAATGTGATTCTTTTTATTATCATTATTATCATTATTATTATTATTAATTCTTTTTTCTTCCTAAGATTTTTCTCAGTGGTATTCTTTAGTTTTTGTACATGGCTGATTTACTTGAAATATAATCGAAAACTCTGTACCTTTTTCTTATATAATAACTAAAAGTAACTTATTAAATAGAAGATATTACATGCCCGCGCCGGGATACGAATTTTATCTTCGAGTGTTCAACTCGATATCTCACGAGTGAGCTGCGCTCATTCGTGAGATATCGAGTTGAACACGAGATGATAAAATTCGTATCCACAAGCGGGCATGTAATATTCCGTTTATTGTATAAACATGCTAATGACGAATTTTTTTACGATTTTCCGAAGATTTCCGAACACTTTCCGAAGATTTCCGAAGATTCTCCAAAAGTTGTCCGAAGGCGAGACAAACGTTTCTGAACATTTTCCGAAAATTTCACTAATGTTTATATAATAAATCTTGGTATTTCACTAGTGTTTACATAATAAATTTACAATATATTACATGTACTTTACATTACATTACACTATAAAACACTACTTAACTAACCCTTCACTACTATTTTTGTGGTTACTGGCTTTAGCCAGTCACCAATATGTCATCAGGTGCGTTAGTAAGTAATTCCGTGACTTTTCAGAAGCTTTCGCAGCAATGAATATCACGAAGTGAGACCGAAAACACCTCGAGATTCAATGATTGATTTTCGCCCTTTAAACACGAGTTTAAATGAAAATAACTGATTTTTACAGCTTAGAATTATTATCCTTTCATTGAAGATCGCATTTCGAATAAACTAACAATTTCGAGTTTGGCGTCGAGCATGGCGCTACGAACCCGGCTACGAATAAAGGCTTTTGTCGATTGTGATCGTAAAACTGGCATATTATGCTCTTAGCGCTGCTCAGAAATTTTGGAAATTATGCCCGAATTATACTCGTTTTTCTAAATTATGCTCCCCGCATCAAAATTATGCTACTTGGTTTTAAAGCAAAATAGATACAACAGGGCGAATAAAGACAAAACAAGGAATAATGCCGTCTGGAACCACCGTTTTCTACATTTCTAAGCATCCTGGCTTCATTTTGTATTAATTTTCGTTATTTCTTGACTTTGTAAGAAAATAGTGAAATCCAAGATGGCGGATCCAGGATGGAGGGTCAACCCTGTACCCACCCCCCCTCCTTTTTGCAATACGGTGGGGGTGTGAAATGGATTAATTCGCTCTTAAAGTGTCCATACAGCCTACAGGGTTTTTGTGGTTTTGGTATCTCGATAACATCTAAAAATGTATTCAAACCAAAAAAATGAATTCCGATGCTTTTTAGCCATGAAATCAAGGTTTAAATTTCCCGCTTCGGCCACAACAAATGAAGTTGACCGCGTAATAAAAGATTGGTGACGAATGACGTCACTTCAGGAACGTCTCAAAGCTTCATGCTTTTATTTTGCTTGCCTGACAACCGCATTGTTTCAACAACTTTTGTTTGTTTTTTGTCGACGAAACTTCTTCACCGCCACTGAAACAACAGTGACCTGAACTAGCAGGATTTGGAAACTCCTGACTTGACGTCACGACCAATTCAGAAACCCAGACTCTTTTTTTGCACTGACTCACGGTCAACCTCATTGGGCGTGGCTGAAGCGGGAACTTTAAAGCTAGATTTTAGGGCGTTAAAATGTCGGAATCCAATTTTTTTTCTTAGAATACCTTTCTACACATTATAGAGATACCAAAACTACAAAAACCCTGTTGGCCGTATAGACACTTTAAAGACGGTTTCAATAAACGCTCCCAAGAGATTGAAGCTCTCTGTTCGGCTTTGTAAACTGCTGAACAATCTGAAGTGGAACTTGGGAAGTGCTCAGATCGACGACGAGATCTTAGCTCTCAGTCAGCTCACTATCGAGCCCTATGCGCAGGGCATCACACCGACCCCAGGCGGCCCGGAGACAACAATAAGAGACGTTTTAGAAACAGAATAATAAAAAAGAAGTACATTTAAAACCAAATTACGTCATTTCGTGAAGGTCAGAAAAGCCAGATTATGCTAGCAGAACTAAATTTAGATAAAAGTTAAAAATTTTGCTCAGTTTGCTAAATTATGCAAAAATTATGTCAGCACAATCGACAAAAGTCACGATCCAGGCCAAAAGTAGTTGGGACACTTGAGCTGTATCACGTATCCTCCATCCCCCCTAATCAATATTGGAAAATATGGCGTTTTTTCCGACAAAAAGGGGAAAAAATCACCTGATTATCAACATTGAAAGTGGGGGGAGGGGAGAACTTGCTCCGTGTCCCAACTCTTTTGTCTGAGATTGTAGAAACTCAGAGCTACGAATTCAAAACGTAGGACATTGCAGACTCGTTTCCCCACGCTCTTCGACTTTACAAATGGAAATATTCACCTTCAGTGAGAATTCTTCGACAGGATTATAAAACGCTCTGCTGGCAAAAAGCCATCTGAACCAAGTTCACTTAATTTCTTGATACGGAAATTCTGGATTCTTTAGTACTGAAATACTGACAGATCAGGAATGTTTGCTTTATATAAGCTTATATTCAGAAGAATAATTTCAGCGTCGTCTGTTCACCACCGTTTAATACGGCTCAAAACAGTTTCCAACACTTAGATTTTAATGGGTCGTTATAACCACTCTTTATCACTTGATGCTAAAATCATGGTATCAAAAAACTGCCCAGTCATTGGTGAACACGTTGTTATCATTTTCGTGACACAATAGGTTCCCATAGCAACAGTATAACCTGCTAAAAACACCCTTAATTACAGATTTAGGGGCTTATAATTCAAAAACGGCACGGTGAAATTTTTTGTTATCAAATTTTGATAAGCACGGTAAGATGCAACTTTTGGCAAAGTTTGAAAAAAATTCTGTAGATAGGGTTCAGAGCCACCTTAAATTTTCAAAACTTTAAGGTGGCTCTGAACCTTATGTACAGCTTTTTAAAAAAAAAAATTATAAAACCTAATACCTATATAATATCAACTAATAATGAAAATTCAAGCTGATGTTTTATTACTGTTATTCCAACATGTCTCAGCTTCATGTTTAGGAGTTTTTTGTTTGATTTTGTCCATCGGTTATCTTCCTCTGCATCACTCTCGCTGTCAGAATTATTATTGTGATCCGCCTCTAAGTTCCTTGTGCAGTCGTCAAACTTTTCATTTGTTGGGTTTGTTTGGGTTTGTTTGGGTTTGTTTGCTATTGTTTACGATGACGATCATATTAATTATGTTTTTACAGTGCTGAAGTCAAAGCTAAATTATAAGAATAGAAAAAATTGCGAAATTTAATACTCGCGAAATATGGAGCTTGACTTTTCGCGAAATTAAATACTCGCCAAATTTAGTGAGAATACGTTACATATATTATATTTATTATTCTTTGCACAGTTTTCCTTTTACTGGAACTGGAAATTCAAAATGGCAGAGGTTAAAGTTGAACGAGAGACGTGGACGGCAAAGTTTGATTTCATACTGGCTTTGATGGGGTTTTCCATCGGCCTTGGAAATATTTGGCGGTTTCCTTACCTGTGTTTCAAAAATGGCGGAGGTGAGTGCTTGAAGTACATGACCGATATATAGTCTATTTGGTTAGCCATTCCATTATTAGGGAAAATTAATCACCGAGCGACCTCGTTTCTTTTCACTGAAGATGACCCTTGCATACGGCTGGTTCGCCTGAAATTTGAATTGACCAATCAGGACTCAGCAGGCATAAAAATTGTACGGTCCTGACGTCGAATGTATATTAACAGGAAAGGCATTGAAGTCGGGCAACATTTCTTACAAGACATGGCATTGAATATTTATAAAAAGGGATTTACAATTTCAAAAACCATATCAAATTAGAAGTTGAAAAATATGAAACATTTTGTGTCTGCAAGTTTGGCGACCCGTGTTCAGCAGCTCGCTCTTCCCTCGTCGAGTGTCACCGGGTAGGGTAATAATTGTGTTATTTTGAAAAAACAGATGTGGTTCCTAATCAAATTAAGCCCCGGTTTTCGAGTTAAGTATTAGAAGAGGCCAAAGCAACTCAAGTATTGTCTATATGTTTGTTTGCTGCGAAAAAAGGGGCTATTATCGACATTACCGTATCGTTTCGACTTGACTGAGTTCGGTTTTGACTGGCTCGTATTGCGGGCGCAGTCACCGTATGTAAGGACCCTTAATTAGTTCGAAGAGGAAAAGGTTATAAAACCTACCAAATTCCTAGCTTCTGGTTCTCTGTAAAGCTTTATCTCTTCAGTAGGCCGGCATAAGAATTCTCCTTTTTCACTGTACTGTACTTTTATTGCCCCAGTTTAACATAGTTCATAACCAATCCCCAACAACCAAGACTGTAGGAATGCATATGTGTAATATTTGTCTATTTTCAAGTCATTGTAAATCTCCTTATTGGTTTCGAACACAGCTTCCTACCTGAAATATTTAGTGGTTAATATCTGGTTAATTGTGGTTGACATGTACATTTCAGGTTGTTTTCTCATCCCCTACTTAATTTGCCTGGTCGTGGCAGGAGTACCGGTTCTGGTTTTGGAAATTGCTTTGGGACAGTACACAAGTCAAGGCGCAATCACTGCGTGGAAAATTTGCCCTCTTTTTCAAGGTACTACTAAATAACTGTAATGCACCATCTGAGGTAAACTGAGGGACCATGGCTTATGGTATCGGAAGCTAACAGACCTCGCAACCTTTAGTGAATGTAACATCTGAAAATTTCTTCTCGTACTCATTTATTACAGTGTATTCACCAAATTTAAACAACAGAAATCATAGCCGTGACGAAGTTAGGATTTATTTATTTATTTATTTATTTATTTATTTATTTATTAAACTTCGTCGAACTAAAATACTTAACTTATATAAACCAAAATTCATTAGGCAGGGAGACCACTACAGCTAGGCAATTGCTGATGTTAATATGCATAGATTTTTGACGCTTACTTCTTAGTTTTAGTTTCGATTGAAAGGATATATCAAACACTCGAAATGTGTTTTACCCCATTTCCAAACACCTCGAAGTTTTTCAGATGTACTCCTTTACGCGTCGTTTTTCAACCCTCTTCTCGGTCTTGGAAATGTGGTAAAACGCGGTCTTTCGTGTTTGATCTTTAGTAGCAAAATGATAAATAAAATGTTAAGGTTCTGCCTTATGCATGTTATTGTTCCCAGTTTGACGTTTTTTATTCACCTCTGTGACTTTCCAGAAGCGAAGCCACGTGTAGATTAGGACTTAACCCCAGGAGCTTGAAACATTTTCTAGCCTGACTCCAAAAAATAGTCGGAAGTGATTCATATTCACTTACAGGCGGACCACTCTATGTGTTCGCGGTTAATAATAGGCCATATTCGTATTCTCGGCATAGGACTGGAACTAGCTTGCAAGTGAGGCTAATGCGGGGAGTCTTTTCACATGTAAATAAAATTAATCTCTTTGTAATGATATTCCCCCACATGAGCCTCCATTGCAAGCTAGTTCCAGTCCAATACCGAGAATACAAATACGGCCTATTTTTTATATGAAACGAACAGAATCTATGAGGGTTATGAATAAAGCTCTGAAAATTGCATAAAATTGCATCTCGGTCTGAATATCCCGATAAAGTTAAATGAAACATTAATCGACTCATGTATGGTTTTTTTCGCCTTCCTGGACCGTCTGAAGCGTCTTTTTACGAAATTACTTTTGGCCAGATACCGGTAAGAGGTCTTACCGGTACCTTTCGGTCAAATTCGAACTGATGTGACTTTCCAGGAGAGAAGCCACGTGTAGATTAGGACTTAAACACTCGAACGCACATTGTAATAATTCCAAAGAAACCAGGTCGCAGTAAAATCAATCGTTAGCGTTTATTGGAAGGGAGCGAGGAGTCAACAATATAAGAATTAGGATAACAAAAAAGAGATGTATTTGTAATGCGAAGTCGTAGTTATGGTTACGGTTGTGATTGTGTGGTTCGAACTAAAAGCAAAATGATACAAAAGGCTTATGTAAGCTAATACTAGCTAAGATACAAAACATAAATCAAGGATACTAATGGAACATAGATCTTAAACTATAACGACACGGTTACGACTAAAAATATTTAGCAAAGACTCACTTTGATCTTGCTCCTGCGAAGGTAGCAATTGAAAAAACGATTAGCGGAACGTAGGCGGCGCAACTAAACTGATGAAAACGTGGTGTCTCTAATTATGTGATTCCAAAGGTTATATTACGAAACTTGCATTGATCACAGCAATCGCAGCATGAACAGCAAAAATTTAAAAAAATGTACAAAATCGTTAATGAGTAATAATTATGTAAACAAAACTAAGAAGAAAACGAGTTACAACCTCAAAGTAACAACCTCAATTCTATTCTTAACACATTCCAATTGCCATTTGATTTATTATTGGCCCTCTGATCTTTTCAGGTCTATGTTCATATAAATATACCTGCTTTAGCTTGTTTCTACTTCGAGGTAAAAATAACTGTTATAAACTATGACACAGCCCCGTCAGAAACTTAGAGATTTATCGAAGAACCAGAGAACATACAAAAAAGAGTTTCTTCAGAAGCTTAGAGATCTCTGGTGGAACCAGAGGATGCAAACATAGTTTAAAGGAGTATTAAATGTACCATAGAGATCAATCAAAACTCTACCTTTTACTTAGGTATTGGCTACGCAGGTGTACTGGTTATGCAGTATATTAATATTTATTACACCGTGATTCTTGGCTGGGCCCTATTTTACATGTTCGCGTCCTTCCAGTCAAGACTTCCTTGGTCACATTGTGGAAATGAATGGAACACTCCAAACTGCGTGATTTACAGCGAGGAAAGCCAAACGAGTAAGCTGGTAACAAATTCTACAATCCTTACAAACGCGACAGTTACAAGTGCAACTAAGGTGTCAGCAAGTCAGGAATACTGGAAGTAAGTAGAACAGTGTTCCAGCTAATATACCTTTCCAGCTTTAAAGCCTGGTTTTCACTACAACATAAGCGTAACCATAAGCATAAGCATAACGGTAGTAAGGATACCCACAACACAAGCACAAGCATGTAAGCATGCACAGAATGGATAATTACCTTATTTTCGGTTTCATAAACCCCCTCGATACAGTAAAACAAGATGGAGGACTTATGCTTACGCATAAGATTACGACAGCGCGTTCGCAATTGACATACGCATAAGCACAAGCTTGTGCTTATGTTGTAGTGAAAACCAGGCGTAACAGCCATCAGTGCTCGATAATGATCAATTTTGTTTCTCAGATTATCATTTTATATCAAGTTGTCCATATATGCCATGAGAATAAAACATTGTCTATCGAAGGAAACCTTTTTCTTACGATAGATACAAAATAGACGAATATCACAGGGTATAGTTCGGTCTAGCAATCGACCAGTGATATTTTAACGTCAGAGCAGACATAAATACATTAATTCTTAGGGTTTACTGTGTAAACTACACCCGCTCAAGCAAAGGTCTTTCTCAAATCCAGGCAGGTAGAATTTCAAATGGGAAATCTGCACATCAGAAATCGGAAATGAAATAATTGATGCAGAAAGCAGGAATGCTATTCTCCTAATATGTTTGAATTTGATGTTAATTATAACACGAACAATGATGACTGAAAAGTGATCGGACGCTAAATTGCCATTTTGTTTTCTACCGGTGTGTTTTCCATCCTTCACGGCATGAACGAAAGAAATCAGCGTTTTCAGTTTTCCAACACCATTTATCTCGACAGGATTTCCACAGGCTGTAGCTTAAAGAAGCGAATTGTTTTGAATTCAATTTTTAATAAAGAAAATTACGCACAGTCCCTGGCGTTATCAATTTCTTTTCCCGCCAAGAATATTGTGTTAACGATGAGCAATTGCCTTATTACTTATATTGTGCGGTGATTGGTAAATCCCTTTGCAAATACCACAATATCCAGTTAACTCTTAATCTGATAATAAACGCTGTTTCATTAGCTATAGGGTATTACGGCTTTCTGATGGTTTTGGTGAGCCAGGACAAGTGAACTGGGACCTAGCGCTGTGTCTGTTGTTGGCTTGGATTATTTGTTACCTGTGCGTGTGTAAAGGAGTCAAGTCCAGTGGCAAGGTATAGCCTCTTTTCTCGACAGAATGAACTTGCTAAAGAATAGAGCCACAAAACGTGCACTCAACCCCAGTGGTGTGGACTCCGATATAAAAGGGACGGTGTGCTCACCGTACCCCTCAGAGGTTAAAAAAGTGGATTTGGTACTTCTCAGGGTGTTCGGCTTCAAAAGGTTCCACAGCCGGAGCTTTCGCGGTTTTAAAATGCGTTGCTTTAGAATTGTTACCTCTTAGGGGTGAAAATAATTTCAAGCCACGCCCACAAAATAGGGCCTTAGTACCTCTTAGGGTTCTTTTCAAAATTCCCGACGAGCACCCCTTCCTTTTATATGGGAGTCCCCCCCCCGGAACTCAGTTTGGCGATTGCGGAAAACTAAGTTGCAATTACGTTCTCAGTAACGTGTCATATGTATATGTAAGACTTACAAGTAAAGTTGAAACAAATAACGGACAAATAAAAAGGGAGATAAAAGGCCATTTCCAAGTTCCCTTGTCAGCTCTGTTGAAAAGAACGAGTCCTAGTTTAAAACCTTTCATATAAAGATGAGTTTGGTTTCATAAAAGAGTGAACCTGTTCTTATGAATGGTTTCGCACAAAGACTAGATTTGGCACAGAGCTAAAAGGCAGCTCGGAAATGGGCAATTGTTGCAAGGTCTGTATAAAGTTAACTTGACAGACACTCCATTTATGCAAGACGCCATCTTTTCCAGGTTGTGTATTTCACTGCTACAGCTCCTTACCTGCTATTGACGGCCATTCTGATCCGTGGAGTCACATTGCCGGGAGCCGTTGAAGGAATTAAGTTTTACCTTACACCCGACCTGTCAAGACTAAGCGATGGCCAGGTTCTCACATTTTACTCTGTCGCTTTTTTTTGCCCTTTGCAGGCAACCTTGTACCTTGTGTTTTTGTTAAGCTTGAAGGGTCGCTGTTTGAATGGAAAGTACAAGAGGTCCATTTGTGGCCATTTTTTTTTTTTTTTTTTTTTTTTTTTTTTTTTTCGATCAGTTACTTCTTTCTTTTTTTTTAGGTTTGGGGGTCGTTTTTTTAATGGAATGTTCAAGGGGTCCATTTGGGGCCATTTTTTTTTTTTTTTTACTTTGTTTTATATTTCTCGATCAGTCACTGCTGTCTGTCTTCTTAGGTCTGGATCGATGCAGGAACGCAAGTATTTTTCTCGTATTCAATTGGAAATGGAACCTTGACGGCGCTGGGAAGCTACAACAAACGTAAAAACAACTTTTACAGGTACATCAATATAGCAGCACTTGCACTAGTTAGATAGTTTCTTTGCAGTAACGTTTCTGATTTCGCTCCACTAAACGAAATCATCTTTATTACGGATAGTCCTCTTTGTTCAGTTGGTCAGCTAAAGGGATCTGCTAAATCAATCTGACAACTACGAACCAATGTAACAAGACCCCAGCAAAGAGTAATCTTTTAGCAGTGCGACAAGCACATGTATCATACATGTTAAGGTGTTGAAGGTGCTGATGTTTTGCGATACTGAATTAGTCTTGTTACAACGAGAAAAAGTTGCCTTTTGTTGAAAAAGAAGTTACGAAAACAGACTAAGGCAAGACGCCACAAGGTAAGGAAGTGTACAAACCACCAAAAGGAGAAGAATTATGAGGACCGGATTTGCCGCCATGAAGCTCGTACCAGAAAGTACGTTTTCGGGGTAAAGATTTCTTTAAAATTATTTCACTCTGCATAAATTTCGGTTTGTCTCTATAAACTAAGAGCCACCTTGCTTGTATGCCGCAAAAGGGAATTATCCTCGGAAAGAAGTGAAGTCAGAAATTTTCAAACGCTCTTTTTCGAGAACTGGAGCGATATTATGGAATCAAATTTCTCCAGACTGGAGAGATTTATCTAAACCAATCTTTAAGAAAACAATTCGTTGATTTTTATTTGAGACTCTTTCAGATAGGGTTGACTATGTTGAAGTCGACACCCTGACTCAAGTTCTTAAATTTAGTTCCTGATTAATTTTGACCCATAGTTTAGTTTATCTCTAGTAAATCATAGCTCCTAGTGTCAATCAAAATATGTAAATGTACTTGTATTAAACGGTTTTGTAAATCCTTCTATTGACTATAAGTAGTTGCATAACAATCTTTTTTTTTTATTTATTTATTTATTTATTTTTTTAATATAAATATAGATGTGGCCCGCCTAGATTAGGCCAGGCTACCTCCGGGTTCCGTGCATCGTAGTTACTCTTTAAAACCTGTTCTTTTTTGCTCATTTTCTTGCTCCTCTATAGGGATTCAATATTGTTCACATTATTTAACAGTGGAACAAGTTTCTTTGGCGGATTTCTGATCTTCTCTGTGCTGGGATTTATGGCCAAAAATCAGGGAGTGGATATCAAAGATGTGGCCACGTCAGGTACTTGTCACTGTTTGACAGTTACGACGTGGATGCACGTACAGAAACAGAAGGGGGGAAGCCAAGTGGAGTTTTCTGAAAATTCTAGCAGAAGTTGCTCAAGGAATTCCGACTCATTTTGTAAAACAGAAAGAAACACCTCGGAAAGGGTGCTATTATAATATTTTATATTAGCAGAGTGTGAACCACTAACACCAACAATTACAACGTGGAGTTACCCAATTGTTTTGGATAAAACAGTCATCTTTAAACTTTTTACACCTTCATCAAGCTGCGTGTGCATTATATAAAATCTCCACGTCCTGGGATCAGCTTTTATTTTATTTCTCTTCTAGGTGCAGGACTTGCTTTCATAGTTTATCCAGAAGCGGTAGCTCAGATGCCTTTAGCTCCGCTGTGGTCTGCTCTGTTCTTCTTCATGATACTCCTGCTTGGTCTAGACAGCGAGGTAACTAACTAATCCGAACGACTAGGCAGACTGACTGGCTGGCTGACAGATTAAGGCCCGGTCCACAGTTCACCGGATAAATTTCAAAACGCAGCTTTACACTAATCCACATTAATCCGTCACGAAAACGAAAACGGAGTTTTCCGAAAACGATCTTCAAACCGGAGGAATTTGAAAACACCGGCTTCGCGTTTTAGCTAGTGTGGACGGAAACATTTTGAAAAAGGAGCTTTTCGGAAAAGATTACACTACGATAATCACGTGATTTTCCTGCCCGAGTTTTCCTCAAACACAAATCCAAAATTACCGGTGATTATTGCGTTTCAAAATTCCTCCGGCGTAGTGTGGACGGAAAACATTTGATGCGTTTTTAGAGTGAAAAGGCTCTTTTCAATTTTCTCCTGCGTGGTGTGGAAGGGCCTAACAGTCTGACACATTGACAGACTGATAGACTGCAAGACCGGCAGACCCACTGACTGAGAGACTGACTAATTATTATCCAAGTACAGGAGCCTTTGTTTCCAACAAAGAACAGGGTGGTTTGAAACAAGATCTAAAGCCATGGAGGTGGACTGTAATTTACAAACTTGAAAAATTTAAGATGTGCCATCGGCGTTATTGCACCATATTACGTTGCTCGACATCTTTCACCTCATTTTATACCTTTATGAGACTGATTTGAATTTTTTGCATGCCTCAAGTTTGTAGGTATCGAAGGTGTTGTGACGGCCATCGTTGATTGGTTACCGCATCATCTTAGACGTGGATACCGCAAGGAACTGTTCACCGCCTTTGTCTGTTTTATCTGGTTTGTCGTTGGGCTGTCGATGGTTACTGAGGTACGACACTTTTATTTTCTTCAATCCACGCTACAATAGTTTACTAGAACCAATTTCGACCTTTTCAGCCTAGACAGACCATACTAGTACTATTCGGTTCAAACCATTAGAGATGTTTCAAACAAGTAAATTTTTCATTAAATCTTTCTGGCTTTTTACGGTGACAGAATCATGACAAGAAAACGAAAGTGTTAATTATATCTTATCGCTTGCTTGTGGTAGCCAGTCCTTCTCCGCAGTGATGTGCATGTGTGTCCATAAATCCTGAAAATGTGTAAATCTTAATCGATGGTTCTTTCTAGGGTGGAATGTATGTCCTGCAATTGTTTGACGCCTATTCTGGTAGCGGATCAGTTCTCCTGGTGGTGGTCTTCTGTGAAAGTTTGGCCATAGGTTGGCTGTATGGTGAGAAGCAATTTATAGCATTTGGCTTCTTCCACGTCTGGGTGAAGTGTGTTGTAAACTCTATATCTAGTGTCGGGCTCAAGCCGTACCGGAATCGCTGGGCGAGACAACTTCTTCTCAGAGTGCCTCCCAACACTAAGTATAAAATATCACATTTAGTTATTTAGACAACCTGACCGTAATCCAGAGACTGAACCATCTAAGACTAGAGGAGCATCTATCCAGGGGAAGTGGCAATCAGGTTCCTTGTCGCTTCATGCTACAAAAGCCGTTGTAAAGCACGTAAGGTGTGAACCACTAAGCATTAGTTTTTTACATCTGAGAAAAATTCTTTAATGCAGCTAGACTTAATTCTTGGTTGTGGAAATGGAAAAATGATTAGCACGACTTAATGAAGATGAACGTGAACAGTTATACCAAAGAAACCATGTCATGTGTCGAAGAATTGCAATTTTTCTGTTATATCTCCTTGAAAACCGTAAAAAAAAAAACGTGCGAATACGACTGGATTCATGAGTCTAAGTAAATACGTAGTTTACAATACAACTTAGCATTCTATTGACAGGTCGCCATCGTTTCTATGATGACATGGAAAACATGCTGGGATTTCGTATCAATCCGTGGATTGGTTGGTGCTGGTGTTTTTTCGCACCCATTTTTTGCTTGGTGAGTATATTCAGTAGTTGAGTCCTATTTTTGATACTGTTACTCCAGTTGTAACACCAATTATTACGTCCAGGACAACCAGCTTTAAGAAATTCTTTTAAAAAATTAATGGTGGAAAAGTTAGCCAAACGCAGACTTTAAAAGACTGAGAAATTCCAAAGCCTGGTATAGTTGAATATCTGCAAGTCGCTTTGGACAATCTTGGGATGGCTTCTAGTCGTTTCCGGAGGCTTCAGAGGCCTTGAGCGATATGCCGGAATTTTAACGGCGACAGACAGCAAATAACGAAAAATACCTATTGTCTAAGGCATTCTAAAGCAATTCGGTCTTTTTAAGTATACTATAAATGAACTCCATCGAGGAGGCAATCACCCGTGCAAACATTGCATCAGGTGCCCTGTAGATGGCCGCGGAGAAAATGGTACTTTGCAAACCTCGTCAAGCGTTTGCTTGATTGTGTGTCCGTCATAATGGAGTCTATTTTCTAAATGCAAATAGAAAAAACTTTGAAATGTACCCTTACATTGCCCAGCACATTCGATACTGATCAAACTTTTAATTTTAATCTTACAGTTTATCTTCATCTTCCAATTTGTGACGTATTCCCCACTGTCGTATGACAATTACAAGTATCCAGACTGGGGTCAGGTGATTGGTTGGCTGCTCACGTTATCCTCATTGTCCTTAATTCCTGCGGTGATGATATACAAGCTAATCAAGACCACTGGTACTATGAAAGAGGTAAATATCTCCCGGAGTGGTTTTTATTTCAAGTTTTAAGCGTGGGTTAAGGAGCTTCTCAATGAATACCAACTGAATTGGTTGGCTTATGGAATATATTCATTTTAATCTTCTTTGTCTGAGTATGGGGTCTATGACTCTTTTTCGGACCATTTCTGTTTTTGTTAATTTGTTGTCATTAAACTGTAATAAATAGATACGCGTACGGCCAGTACAAAACGTCCAAGAAGAATAGAAGGTCCGTACTATGATAAGCATGCAATGGAGTTTGCCTTAATGTGACCACACCAGCCATGAACACCCCGTGTGACTTTCATGAAGTCAACAGAATGACGTAGAAATCCCACAGTCTGGGTTTTACAAGGAGCAATATTGATTGCACTGACGAGCTTAATGTTACAGCCTTAATTATCAAGATGACCAATCCGACCTTCAAAATTAACCGTCGCTCATAATATATGTTAAAGTTGGAGGAATGGCCAATTTCCTTTATGGGGCGCGCCCGCAGGGAATCATGGTAGTTGTAGTCATCAAAGCATATATTCAGTCCAAGATGATGGATACAGCTACCATGATTCCCTGCAGTCGCAACTTATAGAGGGAACTGGGAATTGATCATAATGTCTATTAGAGGTAGGAAAAGGAGAGGGGGATAAGACATTTTCTTGGGGCGTTCTCCAAGTCTCTTTTTTAGTGTGGATCACTTTGCACGATCTTTTTGTCATGTTTTTCTAAGATGAGAATATTTTTTTCTTTTTGTAATTACCCAACCCTCTCTCCATCAAAATTATAATGGTTCATCCCTTATACAAGAAAGTGATTACGCTAAACAGGCCAGGTAACTCAGTCTCCTCTTTATATAGGAATATTACGAAAGGCAGTATTGTACGGGAATGCGGTGTCTATAATTTTTGAAAGCCAGAATATTATCATGAGAGAACGTACATTTACATGTTGTGTTTTTGTTGTTTTTTTTTTTTTAGCGTTTGATCAAACTAATAACACCCGACCTGATGGACAAAGAAGCCAATCAGAAAGTGCTTCTCGGTGACCTAAGGGAAAAGAACGGAGATGAAATGCTGTTGACAAGCACTTTGTAACTTGCATTTCCTGCCTTTTTGTGCATTCTATAATCTCAAAGTACATATACTCAATGCGGTTTGTTACTCAACATTTAAATTTATTTCCTAATGTGTAAAGGAAAACCACACAAGCCTTTTGACGTACATGTATCCCTGAACGTGTGATAATTGATCATTAAAAGTGGCCATTAAGGGATCATATCTTTTACGTTTGAATATATTTCAGTACGCAATTATGTTTGTACCTAATTCACTCGAATTTTGCTGACCACCTGACTACATCCGAAAATGCTCGACGTCCTCGAAAATTCTTGGGACATCATAGGGCATGATCGATCTTCGGGCATGATCGATCTTCAGGCACGATCGATCTTCGGGTAAACACTAACATCTTGGACAATGTTCGGGAACCTTCAGAGTCACTTTTCCTTCGACGAACAATAGAGCCAATACATTACATACTACAGTCATGTTTCTGTGAATAAAAGGGTCTATAACAACCAAAAAGATTTACCAATAATATCGAGTTATGCCATCCCCTTGTTCGACCGACCCAGCTTTTCGCCTTTTCGCGAGTGCTTCCGCAGCTTTTTGGGTTCACCCAAACTTTCACGAGTGCCTCTATTTGGAAATCACTACGAGAACAAGGAAGGAAAATCCCTCGCTTATGTGGATTATCGAAATGTAAATTCTCTTTACTCGCGCCATCATTACGTCAACAGCGCATGCTAGTTCTTTGTTCCTATCGAGTTTTAGAAATACGCATTTAGCACGGGCTCTCGTTCAGAGTGTTTTCTACAATTAACAAAAACCCGAAAGTTTACGAAATGAAGAAACAATATGTACTAATAATTTTCTTTATTTATAATTGACAAATGTTTTCAAGTGTAGCTTTGCTCATAGAAGAATAAACCTAATTAATTAAGAAAATATTTTAAATCTGTTGAACAAGATGCATTATTTTTCCAACATACAGTCGAACCTCTCCTTACGGACTCCACTGAACCAAGGAAACCTCTATAATTATTATGGACAGTTCAACAGTTCAACAGACTATTTTACAGTTGTCTGCTCAGTGACCTGGCCTTTGGATGGCAGCGAGGCTGGAGTTGACCTTGTTTTGGCACAGACCTCACTGCTTTTGTTGTGTAAAACAAGTTGTTCTGATGCTAACTAGGTGCATTTACCCGACAAAAACAGTGCTCTGTATCCAGAAACCAGGATTTTACATATTCTCTACCTCTATAATATGAACACTTTCATGATACACTCGGCTCTCGCCTTTAGCTGTCCGTATTAAAGAGGTCCCACTGTATATGCTGTGGTTTAATTTCAACCTTCGGTACGATTTGGTGTTTCCCTCTGTTCTGGTTTATGGTAATACATTCTATTAAAAATTGGGTCAATGGATAATGAAATTCGAGAGTTTTCATTGGCTTAGCCATCATGGGTTATGAGCAATGATATCATGCTCTACAAATGTGGTAAGCGTGCACGTGATTTTGGGGGCATTTTTATTTTTGTTTTAGCCTAATTTTCTATATTTTGTGGGCGTTTTTAACAAAACGATTATTCCACTCGCGCTTGTTGGAGTTGGATTATAGCCAACTCGGCGTCTATCTACCATCTCATATCCAACGCGCGCTCGTGAAATAATTGTTCAATAATGTATACGAAACAAGGGACAATACAAAAATACCAAGGGTAATATTGAACAACAACAAGAAGACTCATTCCAAAGACTGCCTTCCAGTGTCAATTACTATTTTTCAGGGCTATAGACACAAATGCATGCCAAAAGAACTGTCAAATTCATTAACAACTAACGTAAAAAGGAGGCTGAACTATCCGAACGTTACATCTGGTGACCATCAGGGTTAAAATTAACGACAACAAAACAGTTTTCATGATTTACATAAACTTTTGTTTCGATTTTGGTCAGTGACCAACTCTTAACCCTGTTCACTTTGGTCACTGGTCAAATCTTAATTCGCTAACATTTGTGCAACCTTTGCTTTTATTTCTACATTTTTTGTGCTATGTATTGCAATTAAGACTGGCCAAAATATTAAAAAGTAGTTGATCTGTACTGCCAAAATGACTACAACACATGGGCGACCTGGTTTTCTGGTTGTGTCAGATTTACACTTACAACAGCGTGACCTATTTCGTATAAACTCTACAAAACACTTCTACTTGACAACGTTAAAACGAAGCTTACGTAGTCAGTCCTGATTCTACACGGAGCTAATATTTAAAATAATAGCATTTTTTTTCATCATTAGTTAAAAAGAATGATGGTCTACACCCCGACCGTTTGTTTTCGTTTTGGGTTTGAAATTTGAAGCTAAAAAAATCAAAATAAAAAACCAAAAGACAAAAGACAAAAGATAAATATAAAAAAAAAATTAAAACAAAAAATACAAACCAACCAAAAAATTGGAAAACAATGGGTCGCTAAAAACAAAAACAAAGATGTGAAAATAAAATAGCACAAAAAGCAAGCCAAAAACAAAACGTAAAAACAAAAATGGCAAACAACATACCAAAAGCAAAATATGAAAAAAAGAATGCTCAGTAACCTCTGGAATGGGGTACTACGACTTACACCCTACAGAAAGATTAAGACGTATTACAAACGACACACTGTATTGACACATGCAAGAAATAAAGGCTACGATCTCAGATACAATTAGTTGGGCACTTTCTCTCTCGCTCCCTTCAACGTTTCAAAACACCTAACAAAGGAGGGAAAGGAGAGAAAGGCATAGCGCCAACAAAGATACATGTATTCAAACCTATAGGGGAATCTTTGCTTGCAACATTTGCCTCATTAACATAAGCAATTCAGTTGCTGATGGAGCTACAAAAATAAAACTTGGATCTGAATGTTGAAAGGTCATGACACGAATAACTCTGCCAAGGAATCTGAACACAATGTGTTAATGCTTTTTGTACGACGCGGGTTTAGAAACTGGAAATTTACAAAGATAGTATGACAACATTAGTGCTTTTGCCACCAACACATTTTACAGTTTATGAAAGGCAATTTCTCCTTGAATAGTACACCAAAGAGCATGATGTGAGGCAAAATGTAAGCTGTGACGTCAGCAAGGATGCCCCCATAGCTGTGCCGGGAATTGTATTTCACGTTTCTGCTTTGTATAAAGTCTCCAGCAATTTATGGTATGTCAGGGAAGTTAACCTTTCTACCTTGTATAACAAGTTTCAAACAATGTGTAATATGTTACAGATACAGTACAAATCAGAGTGTTACTAGCAAAAACATTCTTGTGCGATAATTTTCAAATTCCTACATAAGTCCCTTAAGATCTCAACATAAAAGTTCTTATTAACGTTCTCACATTGTAACACTAATAAGACTTCCTAAGGGTTTGAGAATTTAACATAATGATATATATTATGACGTTTTCCATGATAAAATTCCATTGCAAAATATATCTAATCATTCTCGCATTTTACTATTCTCCTCCAATATCTTACAGAAGTAAATAAACGGCGTCATTTACATTTTTTGGTTTCTTTGTTATACAGAACAAGTAGATTCTATGTTGCCGTATGTCTGTTTAGTAATTGATCACAGATGATGTCCAAAGGTGGTAAAAGTGTCAGTCACATCGATCGTGTGCCACCAATTACTGAACAGACGCGCGGCAACATGGAATCTATCTGTTAATTTAATATTATCACCAGAGACTGAAAAATTGAGGGACTGCAAAGTTAAAGGCATCCATGTCTTTCCGGGAACAAAACTAGAAATCTCTCCCTATATCTCGGCGTACCCGTCTTTATTGCATTTCCGATAAAGGGAAGAACACACACCCTTGATACAGCCACAAGTGAATACAACTCCATCCTGAAGACAAAAAGCGAAAAAGAAAAGTCTTTCACCATTTTTCCCACAAATAGGTCGTACTGGATTTGCCCTGCACTGAAAGGTAAAAACTAAAGTCTGACCACCCACGGGCCATGTGCAGTTGGATTTGAATGATTTTCAGGTTTGCTTAGAAAAAATTAAAATCATTTGTACTATTTACTTGTATATTAATCTAGCTTAATAAGAACGATGTACTTTATTTCAATCCTACATTTAGCAGCCCTGAACTTGACTCAGTCTATGTGATAAGTCTGGGTAGCAAATGTAATTGTTGCAAATAATATGGTAATTTTGTCCTTGGTTTGTTGTTGTTGTTGTCGTCGTTATTGATGATAATGATAATGATAATGATGATGATGTCATTGCTGTGTTGTATAAAAGGAGGCAGCCACACTAAGATTGTTTCCCCAAATAAGAAGATTTTTATCCCGTGCATCGAGGAATAATCCCTAATCTCGACATACAAATGATCACAAACCCAAAGAAAGAACTCAAGTATTTAATTAACTCGTACATTTACCTTAACAAGAAAGGGAAAGTCGGCCCAGAAGGAATGATTTGGTAGTAATTCAGGCATGCTCTGTATTCCACGGCCATAACGGTTTATCAACATTCCGATGATGAGGTACATAAGAAGCAAAGGAAAAAATCTGAAAAGAAATTGTGCAAAGTCCCGGTCAAATATTACATCAGTTTGATACAATATCTCCTAACATCGCTGGATACAAGAGCTACCACTGTTTCAGCATCCTGTTGGGACATGTTGAACGAAAGAATAATTACCCTCAAACTTCCTTCTTACCTGTTTAAGTAATATATCAAACACGAAAGACTGATTTATCACATTTCAAACAACGAGAAGAAAGTTGAAAATACGACGCGTAGCGGAGTATTTTTGTCGAACTTTAAGCTGTTTGGAAATGTGGTCAAACACTGTCTTGAGTGTTTGATATACCTTCTAAGCCGAGACTAAAACTCAGGAGAAAATGGAGAAATAAAATTGAAAAAATTTGTGCTAATTAAGATCAGATATCCAAACAAAGTCGCGATCATAATTTCTTTTGTTTAAGCTTGATGAATTAATATGTAGGGTTTAAATTATCGCCACTTATCAAGGAGTACTAAGTAGGAAGATGTCGTCCTCTTTCCGAGGAAACTGATTTCGGAGACGTGTGTCAATTAGGGTTTTTCTTAGGCCCTCCACAGCCTAGACATTTAGTTGTCGACAACTATTTGTTTCCGACAACTGTTATCGACAACTACTTGTGTCCGATGCGAGCATTCCACACATTAGAGTGTTAGCTGTCGATAACTAAGTCAGGCCAGCGAGAGCTTGGGAACTAACGTTCACCACGCATGCTCAAAACACAATACGCATGTCATGTTTCAATAGTTGTCGACAACAAAACCACTGATCCCCACACACGGAAAAAACCGGTCGAAACGTTGTTGTTGACAACCAGTCAGTCGTCGACAACTAGAGCAGTAATGCAAGTTAACTTCTCTCCGAGCCAGAGGTATTAGTTGGAATTACTCGCCCCTGTACGCACCGTTTGACCCTCAACCACCTCATAATGCTAGGGAAATATTTTCTATATATCAACGCGCTAAATAATAGTATGTTCGTTTTCAGTGCCTTCATCTCATTAGTGCAGGATAAAATCGAGATAGAAAAATATATTGCTGCCACTTGAATGGTGAAAGGGAATTTCAACAGAAGTGGAAATTCTTTCTCACCAGTTAAGGCGTGTCTCTAATAATTTGTTGCAAGTTTTTTTTTTCCTGTAAGTAAGTAATTACAGTGTATTGTAAGTCCTTAACTAACGTCATGTGTAAGTAGGTTATGTCATAAAAGTAATTATTGCGTATTGTAAGCAAGTAACGTAATGCAAAGTATTGCAAGTAGGTTTTTTCATGTACTGTAAGTGATGTTTGTTAGTTAGTAAAAAAAAAAATAGCTGTCGACAACTAATTAACAATTGGACCCGTAGCCCGCAAGGGCTACGGGCCAATAGCCCATTCGGCTTCGCCTCATAAGCTATTGACCCGTGGCCCTTGAGGGAGAAGGATCTAATTGTTTTAGTATCACCCAACTAGTCGGACAGAAAAGGCAATAATAAACTTAGCAAATGCAAGTTGAAGAAATAGTTATTTGGGAATAAAACGAAAGAAATCGTCACGCTCGATCGCGCCAATTTCGTTACTCGAGGACTATTACTAATAGTCCTCTAGTAGCGTAGCCAATTGAAATGCAGGATTTGCACTAGTCCACTAGTTGGGTGATTACTAAATGTCTATAGTCTATGAAGGCCCTTAGATATCTAAGAGACTGGAGGTTAAATAAGCTCAATAACATGACATCTTACATGATTAGAAGGATACTGCCAGTACTGAGGCCACCTGATGTTGGTGTTCCTACTGCACAGGCGTGACTTGAAGTAAATGTTGCAGACTGAAACACATGACAATTAAAGCTATAAGGTGATTTCACAAAAAAAAGCCTTAAGGACGGTGCCTACGAAATACAGAGGTCTTTTCTCCAGATAAGGACCATGTTGAAAAAGTAGAGATTAGCGAGGGCTACTGAGATCCACAAGGAAAACTGGGGGTGGCCACGCATTTTTCGAGATAATTAGTCTTGTATCTCGAAAAAATGCTGGCATTTTTCTGAATACGAAGGAAAAAAACCTACTTCTTCACACACTTCCTCAAAATTCGCTTTGTATACAGAAAAGCAAACACATTTACAAAGATCTTTTACCTTCATGGTAAATGGTGACATGAAACCACTTTTGGTATTCAAATTACGATAAAAACGTTCGCTGGCTAAAAAAAATTTCAAAAAAGACCATGAACTTTCCGCTGTCTACAGCCTTCAACGGATAAAAAATGGAATGCAATATGACATTTGCAAACGTTTTTATCGTAATTTGATTATGTCTCGTCCTGGCTGCGCCTCAATCTTTAATCACTTTTGGTATGTTCTTAACAACAAAATCGTCGCAACAACACTTTTAGCGTCCCTGACATCTCTCCTCTGGTTTCGCAAAATACAGTATAAATAGCTTCGAGATTCCCCTAACCCTGAGGCAATGATTTGGAAAGAATACGAGGTGATAAATAACAAGTGAGGCGCGTAGAGCCGACTCTGTGGCATATCTAGCAACGGCGAAGGGAATAATTGTTTGATTAAATTCTTCTTAAACTAGTAGTAATCGTAGATTAAAGAGTACGTTCGAGTTTTGCTAGGTTTGGTATGTTAAAAAGCAAAATTTCTAGGGACAGCATTTTGTGCCTGAGCTGTTAGGTAGACGTGAAATTGGCTTCACTCCAGCAGGAGTGAAAACAAATGAATTGATCGCAAAGCACGTGCATACGAGAGGGTTTGTTCTCGTTTATACAGTGGAAGCTCGTTGATACGGTCGGCAGCGGGCCACGGGATGGCCGTATTAAAGGGGTTCTTTTAATAAGAATATGACTGACTGCGCTTTAGCTCGGGCCAGAAAAAAGTGGCCGGTTGTTAGGCTGGTTCCACTGTACATGTATTACGTAATATTAGTTACGACCGGTCAGTAAAGAGCACAGTCCGCGTTTTATACCCGAGTCCGTGTTTCATACCCAGTCCGTACTCCACAGTCCGCAGTCCGTGTATTATACTGACCGTGTAAATCGACACAAACGATGCCTGTTCCGTCGGTATTCGAGACGACGTGCTTTTATTACCAAAACTAGAACAATTATATTCTGTTCTACGAACACGACTTTGAATCGCCTTGGCTTTGGGGTAACAGCTACAGGGCATTTTCACTTCCGAAACAATGAAACGGAGGACATGTTTGTGCACCAAAGCAATCCTGTGGGAGTTGAACTCTTTTCCTATGTTAACACTTTCATTGGGTTTATGTTACATAATTTGCGCACAGAAATCTAGGCTAGGAAAATGAAACTACACGTTTCCTCCTTTGATTTATTCAGCAGAAAGCAGCGTTGGGTTTGGTCGAATTAAAAAGAGAAGATGGTACACAACACGCAGCCAAACTATAGCTTTCTGTTCGTGCGAAAAGTCGTACACATTTCGTGAAGACATATCTGCAAGGTTTTTAAATGCCATTAACACTAACTTTAAACTTTAAATAAACAACTTAACCGCTACAGTCCACAATAAGCTGCCTCGACACTCGAAAGTCCACAATATTGCAAAACA